>Ga0224501_10002174_pt1 | contig 15334 bp, 16 predicted proteins | sample SF_Oct11_sed_USG_4_FD_169105 | JGI IMG/M metagenome (GOLD analysis project Ga0224501, IMG submission 169105) | Sediment microbial communities from San Francisco Bay, California, United States - SF_Oct11_sed_USGS_8_1 | ecosystem: Environmental > Aquatic > Marine > Sediment | place: USA...
TTCAGGTAGCCTGACCTTGTCGAAGAGTTTTCCGACCGGCGCCATTTTGGCTACGAACCCCTTTTGCATCAATCCGCTTTCCTGACCGCCCGTATTGGCGTACAGCTCGTTGTCGAAGCAGATGGTCGTGAACTTTTCCTGGCGGAACCAGGCCTGCAGCGTCATATCCAGACCGATGTCGACGGTCGCACCGTCTCCGGCAAGGACAACCACGTCCTTGACACGGTCGGGAAACCGGACGCTCAGCGCCCGTTTTAGACCGGAGGCAACCGCGTTTTGGTTGCCGAAGAGCGAGTGAATATTATGGACGGCCACCATTGGAAACACGAGGCTGGTGCAGCCCGTCGATCCGACCATGACCGTATCTTCCGGATTCGGCAACGAGGCCAAGATATACCGGAACGCCATCGATTCCGGGCAGCCGGCGCAGAGAGAATGCTGCTCGATCAATTCCTTGGACGAACCGATGTCTTTCCAGCCGCGAGTGTCTTTGCCGTACGTCGCACTCTGTACCAGATCCTGATAATCCGACGGCATAATGTCGTACAGGTCTTCCGAGATTTTAATGCGTTCTTTGCTCATGTGGCCTCCTGGGTTCTTTTCGGAAGGTTACGACTTCGTGTGAGATTGAGATGAAATCGAACGTGATGTCCGCCTCTCCGCTTAATCTCAAGCTTAGTCTCAACCGTTTTCTTCAGCTTCCTCGACCCGCCATCACAAAGGACTTCTTCAATCCCAGCACCGTTTTGATCTCATTGACGATGATCTCCGGCGGCATGGTCATGCCTCCGCAGACGTGTGGGCCGGCATGGACACGTTCATGATTGGGAATCGTTGCCTTAATTTCTTTCGCCAACCATCCGGTGACGTTGAATTCCGGCACGAAGATGTGTTTCGCGTTCTTCGTGGCCTCACGGATTTCTTCTTCCGGCCAGGGGCGCAGGGTCTTCACTTTGACAAGACCACAACGTACTCCCTCGTCTTCCAATAAGCGGATCGCTTCGCGCCCCTGTGATACGGCGGTCCCGGACGCGATGATCATGATATCGGCATCCGTATTTTCCGTATCGATCAAGCCGTTGAGCCAACGAATCGAGTGCTTGCGGGACCGTTCGATGGCCGCCCAGATTTCCTGCTGCCAGCTTGCGTGGGTGGCGTAGCTGATGTAATTGCTTTTCATGACGAATGGATCGCGCATCATGCGGACCGGCGGACATTCCATGTCCATACAGGGCACCGGTGAGCGATAGGGATCGTACGGCGGAAGGCACAAGTCAGGCGGTGTCAAATCTACGACGTCCTTGGTGTGTGTGACGAAGAAGCCGTCACAGCAGAGTGCCAGAGGAAGGTGCACATCCGGCTCTTCCGACACGATGTAGCCTTTGAGGATCCAATCGAAAAAGTCCTGAGCCGTTTCTGCATGCCAGACCAGCATGCCGGTGCTCAGAAGGTATGCGATTTCCAGTGTGTCCGGTTGGATCGATAACGGTGAATTGATACCGCGGCAGGTGACGATCATCTGGATCGGCAATCGTGCACCGGCCCACATCGGAAAGTTTTCCATTGCGCGCATGGTGCCGGGACCTGCGGTCGTCGTGAAGACTCGCGCGCCCCCGAATGAGGCGCCTGCGCATTGCGACATGACGGCGAATTCGCTCTCGCCGCGGAAATAGTCGCCGATATAGCCTTCGGCAAATAATTCGCCGATCAGCGCCGCCGCTTCCGATTGAGGGGTGATCGGATAGGCGATCATGACGTCGCAGCTTGCGCGACGGATTGCTTCCTTGATGACTTCGGAACCGGTGAAAAACGATGAGGTCCGCGGAGCGTCGTTCATTAACTTCCAGGGATCGGTAAAGGTTTGTCCCTTTTTATTCTGTGTTCCGATGACGGATTTTATGTCTGCCATGGGTCCAGCCTCCTTTCACAGGCACGGGGTACCGGCGGCCTTTAGTTCTTGGCCGAGTTCGATCGTGGCTATACTGTACCTTTGAGCCGCTTGATTGTGTCGGCTAATTTCATGATCTTTTCAACCGACGCGTCGCGAAACGACAGCATGGCGTCTTCATGGCCTGCTTGTGCACACATGGCGACGGTGTAGCAGGATGTGCCGCCACGGATGATTTTCAGCGACAGATTGGCCTGATGACAATGCACACCGATGAACATGCAGCAATCGATCTTGTTATGCCAGATCGTCAAATTCGGATGGTTGGGATTGATCTCGACTTCCGGATTGATCTTGGGATATTTCGGCCGGTAGTCAGGCATGGGGATCAGCATCGGTTTTTGGCCTGGCTGGGCGCATTCCTTCATGGTGTTGAAGAGATGCCTGATGGCCGTCGCTTTTTTCGCGGCCTTTTCGTTCCATGCCCATAGCACCAACGGCCCCGGGAAAATCGTCGGTACCTTGGCCGTTAAGAATTGCCGCGCTGCTTCCTCGTACGCCTGGTCTTCAGGTACGATGGCACCGTTAATATGGGCCTCGCCGGGGTTTGGTAGGCGAATCCCCATACTGGCGGCGGCAGGGGGCAGAAAATGTTCAGGTCCTGGAAGTACACGGTACTCGCTCATTACTGCCTACGCTCCGATTTAAAAGGTTAATTATTGATACAAGCAAGTATGACTGAGTTTCAGGCTTACTCCCTTGCACTCTAAGCTTTTTTGCGTTCTTTCCGCAACCTCACAGAAGGCCCACCATGGTGAGCGTTCGGGCTACTTGGCATTACAGGCTTAGGTCTATGGAACTAACCCCGTAATAAGATGATCTCGGCGTGTGAGCCTCTGTAGAGGCATTTATTATAGGTGCCCGTCTCTCAGGTTGTCAAATAAGGCGAAGTGATGGGTGTGTGCCGTGGGTCGGAGGAAAACTATGGGAGCTCGCGGCAGGCTTGTGTGGATCCGAGGAGGCATGCGCGTTCGAAGTCATTCTTTGCCTTGTGTCCCTTGAGTTGTTTGCGGTAGAGCGTGGCTCTGCTGAGGAGAACGCGCACATCAGTGGGATCGCCTTGCAGAAGCATGCTCAGGTCGGCGATGGCTTCGGTCGGCCGTCTCAGCTTTTTGTAAATGTCACTCCGGAGCAGATAGGCTTCTTTGTGATCAAGAATCCAACTGTCGGGCATATGGGGGGGGAGGAGTCTGTCCAGAATATCCAGTGCGTCCGTCCAGCGTTTCGCCCTGGCATGCTTGCGGGCTTGTGTCGTGTAGAGGGTAATCAGACGCTGCCGTGCCGTATCAAAAAACGGGTTGAGTGCCAGCGCCTGTTCATAGGAACGTGCGGCATCGTCTGTTCGATGTAACCATGTCCGCACGTCGCCTTGGCCGAGCAAGGCCCATGTGTTTTGCGGGTCGATCAACAATGCCCGGTCGAAGTCCATGCGCGCGTTGTCGACGTAGTGTGAGTATCGGCTTGGTTTTGCTTTCTTCGAATATGAGGTTGAAACAAGTTGAAGATAGGTCTGGCCGCGAACAATCAGAGGCTCGGCTGCTTGAGGGGCCAATCTGACGGCTTGAGATGTCAGACGCAGTTTTTGACGTAAACTCGGTGTCATGATGGCCTGATCAACAAGTTTTTGGGCTTCTTCCGGGATTTGGGCGGGTCCCGTGGAGCCGACCGTAATCGTGCTGACTCCGCGAGGGGTGGTCTTCAATTCGCGGATCGCGGCCTTGAGTCGTGAGTTTTCTTTCTGCAGTCGCCGAAAATGTTCGGCAAATTGTTGCTCGGAATGCCACCGGCGAATGGCTTCCTGGAGGTGGTCGAGGTCGATGACGGCGCGGATGCGCACATAAAAATTCGGCCGGTCGTTTTCAAAGGTGCGGCGTGATTCGAGGATGTCTGTTTTGGTGACGGCTGCAGCAATTGTGCGAATTTCGAGGGAGCTGCTCTGAATACGTCCGCTCCCGTTCTCCTGTTCGACATCAAGGAAGGTGGATTCGAGATACATCCCGGCTTGTTCGACCGCTCGTCGTTTGGCCCGTTGAAGGACGGTTTCTTCGGCTTGAGCGAGCGTGTCGCCGTCCGCCATTAGATAGTGAGCTTCTGCCGTCACGGTAGTTTCCGATGCTGCAGTTTGTGATGACAGGAACAGGATGACCGCAAGGATGGCAACTGAGCGTGCTAACGTGCCGTGGAAGGTCATAGTCTAACTATACCGCTCAAATCGGGGCATGGCGGCAAGTTCGCGAAGAGGGGGTACGTTGGTTAAATGTAGGGATGTGTATCTGAATTGCTACAGAATGGGGCGGGCGGTATCGGCTAGGTCTTGGGTAGGACTTGCATAAACGGATGAATTTCAACCCGTTGGAAGACGCCATGGACAGTGTAGGGATCATTCTGTGCGAAGTGTTCAGCCTCTTCTTGGCTCTCGAAATCCAGCACAAGTAAACTGCCGGATTTATCGGTGAGGGGGCCGGCAAGAATCACTTGCCCCTTTTGGTTTAGTGGTTCTAGGTTGGCCAAATGAGCAGGGCGGTGAATCTTCCGCTTTGCTTCTCCGTCCGGTCCGTCGTAGCCGATAATGACAAATTTCATATTATGGGTCTGTCTCCGTTGATTCGGGTTATCGTTGTGGTGAGGCAGATGTGAACGTAAACCCCTTCGGCCTATGCGGGGTCTTCAAGTGGACAGCGGTCTTTATAGCCGGTTGTGAGTTCATGCCACCAGCGAATTTCCGTTTCACCGAGCTTCCAGCACAAATAGACGATTCGTCCGTCACGCATATGCGGGAAATCGCACAGCCCGAGGTCGATATCTTTGACGACGACTCCCAACTCGTGGATCGCCTGGAGGTTGGTGCTGATATCTTGCAGGCTTTTGACGTAGTGAGCTCCGACGGGTGTCCCGCCTCCATCCTGTGCCTTGGCCGAGGCTTTTTGTACCTCTTCTCGGGTGTGGAGAATCACTCCCTTCCGCTGTTGCACGGTCGTCAGGTGTGATTGGAGTTGGGGAATCAGCTGATTGGCTTCGTACAGGGAAAAGACCCGGTCCGGGCCGCTTTCGTATTCGTTGTGTTCCATGCGGGATCTTGGCTCTGTGTAGCACATTTTCAATTCAGGGAACAAGCGGTTCAGCTTAACAGATCTGGCACATTGTCCGAAAAGGGTCAGTACGGTATCACCTGCGGTTGAAGGGAAGGGGGCACGGGAGAGAACAAAACAATGAATGTCAGTTGACAATCAGGCAAGGCCTGAGTATGATCACCCCAACATTCCAGTTTGAGCGACGTCTCTCCAAAGCGAACTCAAAAACCAAGAACTCAAGTCCGGAACCTATCTCGGATCAAACACTAGCAAGTGCGGGAATGAGAGAGTTTGTAGACCAGCCGATGATTGTGTTTGCGCTCCACGGATCAGTGATTCCGCAGACTACAAACGTTCTCCGTTAAGGTATGGCAGGCGTCCCCCACACGGTGTTCCATCCAAGCCAAGCGCACTGAGACCACTATAGTAGTCGCCAAGACAACATATAGAGCAAGTAAGCGCCGCCTCGCATGATCAATTTGAGTAAATGTGCGTCATTCGTTAATCACAATAGTATTCATTAGAGGAGTTCTATGTCGGTAGCAAGGGGGGGAGTAATGCATCTCGCAGAGTTGAAACAGAAGTCGATTGCGGACCTCAATGACGTCGCCCGCGACCTGAAAATTGAAGGGGCGGCCAATCTGAGAAAGCAGGAACTGATTTTTGCGATCTTGCAGGCTCAGACGGAGAAGAACGGTGTGGTCTTCGGAGAGGGAGTGCTGGAAACCCTTCCTGACGGCTTCGGTTTTCTCCGTGCTCCTGATTCCAACTACCTTCCGGGTCCCGACGACATCTATATTTCTCCGTCCCAGATCAGGCGATTTAATCTGCGCACCGGGGACATCGTGTCGGGGCAAATTCGTCCTCCCAAGGAAAGCGAGCGGTACTTTGCGCTGCTGAAAGTCGAGAAGGTCAACTACGAAGATCCGGAAGTCGCGCGGGACAAGATCCTGTTCGATAATTTGACGCCGCTCTATCCGGAAGAGCGAATTAATTTGGAATTCGACCGCGAGGAATATTGTACGCGTGTGATGGAGCTGGTGACGCCGATCGGAAAGGGTCAGCGCGGATTGATTGTGGCCGCGCCTCGTACCGGGAAGACGATGCTGTTGCAAGCCATCGCCCGCGCCATCACCAAGAACCATAAAGAAGTCACATTGATCGTGCTGTTGATCGACGAGCGGCCTGAAGAAGTCACCGATTGGCAGCGTCAGGTCAAGGCGGAAGTGATCAGTTCGACGTTTGATGAGCCGGCGCAACGTCACGCACAAGTCGCGGAAATGGTGCTGGAGAAGGCGAAGCGGCTTGTCGAGCACAAGAAGGACGTCGTGATTTTGCTGGACAGCATCACGCGTTTGGCGCGGGCGTACAATACGATTGCGCCGCCCAGCGGAAAGGTGCTTTCCGGAGGACTTGACTCCAACGCGCTTCAGCGTCCCAAGCGGTTTTTCGGTGCCGCCCGGAATATCGAAAACGGCGGGAGCTTGACGATCATGGCGACCGCCCTGGTCGATACCGGTAGCCGTATGGACGATGTGATCTTCGAGGAATTCAAGGGAACCGGCAATATGGAAGTCCATCTGGATCGTCGGTTGGCCGACAAGCGTCTCTTCCCGGCGATTGATATCAGTCAGTCCGGAACACGCAAGGAAGAGTTGCTGGTGGACAAGGATCGGCTCAATAAGATGTGGATTCTGCGCAAAGTGCTGAGTCCGTTGGGGACGATGGAGGCCATGGAGTTTTTGATGGACAAGATCCAAGGCACGAAAACCAATCAGGAGTTCTTGCAATCCATGAATCGGTAAGGGCTGACTTGTGTATTGTTCCCTGCTTCGGGTAAAGTAGCATCTTTTGGGGAGAGTTTCGAAGCAGATCGTCATGACTCGGTAAGGAGTGATCAGGCCATGCAAAAGGGTATTCACCCGCTCTATCGGGAAGCCACAGTCCATTGCGCCTGTGGGAATTTGTTTAAGACGCGGAGTACGGTCGGCGATATCAGTGTCGATATTTGCTCCGGGTGCCATCCCTTCTTCACCGGCACGCAGAAGATTATCGATACCGAAGGGCGTGTCGAGCGGTTCAAGAAGAAGTACGCGAAGAAGGACAAGTAGCGGCATACACGGCTATTCGAAGAGACCCTGCTTCAGATTGGAGCAGGGTCTCTTCGTTTTTGAGCGTACAGTCCCTGTCCTCTGTCGTGGGGTGGTGTCCCTCCGGGTGCTAAGGAAATCGAGCACGGGCTCAGTGTGAAAATCACACAACGGAATGAATCGGCCGATGTAGGCAATGGAAGACATTCTGCTCAAAAAATGGGAAGCCGCCTCATCCCGCTTTCAGGAGTTGACGGATCAGCTCATGGACCCGTCCGTTGCGAGCCAACCTTCCCAGCTGCGTAAACTGACAAAAGAACGTGCTGAACTGGAACCGACCGTGAGTCTGTTCGAGACGTACTGTCAGGTCACCAAGCAGTTGGAGGAAGCCGCACAGATCCTGGCGGACCCCTCAGCCGGCCATGAGTTGCATGGAATGGCGGAGGAGGAAACCCGAGAACTTGAGCAGCGGCGGTGTGAATTAGAAGGGCAGGCGAAAGAATTTCTCATCCCGAAAGATCCGCGGGACGAAAAGAATCTGGTATTGGAAATTCGTGCAGGTACTGGGGGCGAAGAAGCGGCGTTGTTTGCCGGGGAACTGTTTCGCCTCTATATCCGGTATGCGGAGAAAAGAGGGTTGAAGGTCGATACGGTTGAAGCGTCGGAAACCGGCATCGGTGGATTCAAGAACATCGTTGCGCTCATCGAAGGGAAGGGGGCCTACGGTCACTTCAAGTATGAATCCGGTGTTCATCGAGTGCAGCGAGTGCCGGTGACAGAGGCATCGGGACGAGTCCATACGTCGACGGTGACCGTGGCGGTGATGCCGGAGGTCGACGAAGTGGATGTGCAGATCGACCCGAAGGACTTGCGGATCGATACGTTTTGCTCATCCGGCGCCGGCGGTCAGAGCGTGAATACTACCTATTCAGCTGTCCGCATCACGCATATTCCGACCGGAGTCGTCGTGTCGTGCCAGGATGAACGATCGCAGTTGAAGAATCGCGCCAAGGCCATGCGGACGCTGCGGTCCCGCATCGTCGAGGCGGAACGTGAAAAACAGGATGCCGTCATCGCCCAAAACCGAAAATCCCAGGTGGGAACCGGTGAGCGGAGCGAAAAGGTACGGACCTATAACTTTCCGCAGAATCGAGTGACGGACCATCGGGTAGGGGTGACGTTGCATAAGCTCGAATTGGTGATGGAAGGCGATCTTGACGAGATCGTCCAAGCATTGAGAGCTCAGCAGCAACAAGCGGAAACCGCAAGTGTGTAACGTGTCGAGGGTGTGTGTATGGCGGAATCGGACACGATAGGGGCGCTTCTGGCGTGGGCGAGGCAGGCGTTGGAGCGAGCCGGAGTGGAGACTGCGACGCAGGAGTCTCGGTGGCTTGTGGCGCATGCCCTGGGTTTGGAACAGCATCACTTGGCAAGTCAGGCCGAGCAATCGGTTGCGGATGATCGGAGGGCACAGGCCGAGGCCTTGGTGTCGAGGCGCTCCGCACGTGAGCCGTTGCAGTATATCTTGGGGACACAGGAGTTTTGCGGTCTTGAGTTTCGTGTGACCCCCGCCGTGCTGATTCCTCGGCCCGAAACGGAGTTGCTTGTTCAGGAAGCGTTAAGAGTCGTGGATTTCAACAAGGAAGCCGTGTTGATCGATGTAGGGACCGGATCGGGATGTGTGGCGATTACCTTGGCGACGATTCTCGGGCAAGCGCGTGTGATAGGAGTCGATCGTTCTGTTGAGGCCCTGGCTGTGGCCAGAGAGAATGCGGAACGGCATGGGGTTGCCGATAAGGTCGAATGGGTGGAGAGCGACCTGCTGAGTTCCTTGCGTGAACATGGCCTGAAAGGAACGGTGGAGGTCATTGTTTCCAACCCACCGTACATTGCTGAAACGGACTGGATGGGCTTGCAACCGGAAGTGCGGGAATTCGAACCTCGATCGGCGTTGGTCGGCGGGCCGACGGGTACGGAATATCATGAGAGGCTTCTCGGCGAGTCCGCGGAGTTTCTTGCCCCCGGTGGAACGTTGGTTATGGAAATCGGGCAAGGGCAATTGCCCGCTGTGAGGAAGTCGGCGGAGCAAACGGGGCGCTATGAGCCGTTACGGGTCGTCAAGGACGAGGCCGGTATCGATCGCGTCGTGATTCTTCAACGGATGGACTAGGGGTCAGTGCGGCGATGGATAGGATGGTCATTACGGGCGGGAATCGGCTGTGCGGTGAAGTGCGGGTGAGCGGGGCAAAAAACTCCGCGTTGCCGATTCTCGCATCGACGATTCTGGGCGGCGGAGAATGTGTGCTGACGAATGTGCCTCGTGTCGTCGATGTCTTGACCATGGGGAAGTTGTTGAGTATTTTCGGCGCGGAGGTTTCGCACGAGGGCAACCGGGCGGTCGTGAAAACGGACGTGATCGATTCAACAGAGGCTCCGTACGACCTTGTGAAAACCATGCGGGCGTCTGTCCTGACGCTGGGGCCGTTGGTCGCCCGTTGGGGGAAGGCCAAGGTGTCGCTTCCAGGGGGGTGTGCGATCGGATCTCGTCCGGTCAACCTTCATCTGGCGGGGCTGGCAAAATTAGGCGCCGACATTTCCCTTGAGCACGGGTATATCACCGCCAAAGCCAAACGGTTGAAAGGGGCCCGGATTTATTGCGATACGCCGACGGTGACGGGAACCGAGAATTTGATGATGGCGGCCTCGTTGGCCGAAGGAACGACCGTATTGGAAAATGCGGCAAAGGAGCCGGAAATTATCGATCTGGCTGATTTTTTGATCAGGCGTGGCGCACGGATCGAAGGAGCGGGGACGGACGACATCACCATCGAGGGGGTGAGGGAGCTTCGGGGCGGAGATCACGAAGTGATCCCTGATCGGATTGAGGCCGGCACCTATTTGGCCGCAGGGGCGATCACCGGCGGGGACGTGACGATTACCCATTGCCGACCTGCCCATCTGGAATCCGTCCTGATGAAACTGAGTGAGGCCGGAGCCGATGTCCGGATCGAAAAAGAACGGGTGCGCGTGATGACTCCCGAGAGGTTGAGGGGTATTGATATCAAGACGCTGACATATCCCGGGTTTCCAACGGACATGCAGGCCCAAATGGTCGCGCTGATGTGTTTAGCCGAAGGCACCAGCGTGGTGACCGAAACGGTGTTTGAAAGCCGATTTATGCATGTGGAAGAATTGCGGCGAATGGGGGCCGATATTCGAGTCGAAGGCAATCGATTGGTGGTCACAGGACGGCAAAGTTTGACCGGTGCGCCGGTGATGGCTTCCGATCTGCGGGCGAGTGCCGGGCTGATTATTGCCGGGTTGGCGGCTGACGGGACGACCGAAGTCCAGCGGGTCTATCACCTTGATCGAGGCTATGAGCGGATCGAGGAAAAGCTGCGCGGGCTGGGTGCGAAGATTGAACGCCGGAGTGCCGAGATTGCTGCTCTTTCCTAGGGAGTGCAGATGCTGACGATTGCATTATCAAAGGGGAAACTCATCGAATCGGCTCTTGAGGTGTTCCGGCGGGCGGGGTACGAAGTCAGCGGACTGTCCGGCGAAAGCCGGAGGCTGGTCTTTACCTGTCCCGACATCGGCATCACGTTTCTGATCGTCAGGCCCAGCGATGTGCCGACCTATGTGGAATATGGAGGGGCGGATGCCGGTGTCGTCGGGAAAGATGTGTTAATGGAACAGGAAACCGATGTATATGAGCCATTGGATTTAGGATTCGGAGCGTGTAGAATCTCCGTCGCCGCGCTCACGGGAGAGGGGCTGCGGGATCGGTTGTCGTCAAAGATCCGCGTCGCCACGAAATATCCCAAGATTACAGAGCGGTTTTTCAATCAGCGGGGTATTCCGGTCGAGATCATCAAACTCTATGGTTCGATTGAGCTGGCGCCCGTGGTGGGGTTGGCCGACCGAATCGTCGATCTCGTCGAAACCGGGAGCACGCTCAAAGCTCACGACCTTGCTGAAGTAGAAGTCATCGCCCAATCGACGGCTCGGTTTATCGTCAATCGGGCGAGTCTTCGGTTGAAACATGAACCGCTCATGGAGTTGATCCGCAGACTTCGTGCGGCAACCTCGCAAGGAGGATCGGTGTCCGGCAACGGTGGCGCATCGGTCGTACGCAGGGAAAAGAAAAAGGCGGCGCGCACATGAAGATCGTTACGCGAGCAGATCGCGCATTCCTCACCAGTCTGAAAAAAACCGTATCTCGAGGGCAGGCGGCGGGAGCGTCGGTTGAAAAGGCCGTGCGCACGATTTTGCAAGCCGTCGAGCGGGGCGGCGACAAGGCCGTGCTCCGGTATACCAAACAGTTCGACAAGGTGTCGCTGAAACCCGAATCTCTGCGGGTGACGGCGGACGAAATCAAGAACGCCTACTTCCATATCAGGAAAGACGAAGGCGACGCCCTTCGTCTTGCGGCTCAGCGTATTACCGCATTTCACGAACGCCAACGCAGCAAAACGTGGATGTATCAGGACGGCGATGCGACGTTAGGACAGCTGGTGACTCCGGTGGATGCAGTCGGCGTGTACGTGCCGGGCGGAAAGGCCGTATATCCCTCGTCGGTATTGATGTGTGCGATCCCAGCCAGGGTGGCCGGTGTAGAGCGGGTGGTGATGGTGACGCCCCCACAGAAGGGGCCCATCAATCCCTATCTGTTGGTGGCGGCCGATATCGCGGGTGTGACGGAAATTTATCAGGTCGGCGGGGTTCAAGCAGTGGCGGCGCTTGCGTACGGAACGAAGGTCATCGGTAAGGTGGATAAGATCGTCGGTCCCGGCAATATCTATGTCGCAACCGCGAAGCGCCTGCTGTATGGCACGGTGGGGATTGATATGATCGCCGGCCCCAGCGAACTGTTGGTGGTAGCTGATGCACAGGCTAATCCGGCCCATGTGGCCGCCGATTTGCTCTGTGAAGCCGAGCACGATGAAGGCGCGCAGGTGTTCCTGGTGACCACGTCCGAGCGGTTGGCTAAAGATGCGTCCAGGTTGGTCGATCAACAGTTGAAAGGGATGCAGCGGGAGAAAATCGCCTCCAAAGCCATTGCTCGCCATGCGGTCGCATTCGTCGTGGAGACAATGGAGGATGCGATTGATGTGGCCAATCAGATCGCCGCAGAGCATGTGACGCTGTCGGTGGATAATCCGTTCGACTACCTTGAACGGATCCGGCATGCCGGCGCGCTATTCTTGGGCCGGTATACACCTCCTTCGGTGGCCGATTACGTCGCCGGTCCGAACCATGTGCTGCCGACCGGCGGTAGCGCGCGGTTCTTTTCGCCGCTTTCGGTGAATGATTATGTGAAAGTCAGCAACATCGTGCACTACACCAAGCAGGAATTGGCGAGGGTGAAGGATCCGTTGGTGCGGCTGGCCCACATCGAAGGATTCGATGCGCACGCGAAGTCGGCCCAGAGCAGGTTCTCATGACACCACAGGGATCAGTGCCACGACAGGCCAACGTTAAACGGGCGACAAAAGAAACCGATATCTGTGTCGAATGGGCGGTGGACGGTACGGGACAGGGGAAGGTCGATACCGGTATTCGCTTCCTTGATCACATGCTGGAGTTGCTGGCAAAGCACGGCTTCTTCGACCTGACGGTTCAAGCCAAGGGCGACATCGATATTGATGAACACCATACGGTCGAAGACCTCGGTATCGTCATGGGTCAGGCGCTCCGGCAGGCTTTGGGTGAGAAAGCAGGGATCAAGCGGTTTGGGTTTGCTTCTGCTCCGCTCGATGAGACGCTGGCTCAGGTGACGGTTGATCTCAGCGGACGGCCGTTTCTGGTCTACAATGTCGCGCTACCGGACCGAAAGATCAAATCGTTCGATCTCGGCTTGTTCGAGGACTTCTTTCAGGCCTTTGTCACCCACGGCGGACTCAATCTGCATGTGAATCTTCTGTACGGCCGCAACCCGCACCACATTATGGAAGCCATCTTCAAGGCACTGGCCAAGGCGCTCGATCAGGCGACAACGCCGGAAGAACGCTTGGCCGGTAAGGTACTCTCGACAAAGGGGATGCTGTAACCGGAAGAACGGAAAGATTGTGAGAGCTTCAGCTTGAAGGGCAGGCTTCTGATCAAGGGGCCTGCCCTTTCTGTTTTTTTATCTGAGTTGGATCGGGTGATAGTCTTGCCTGTGCGGTGCGGAGGCTTGGATTGCGCGTTACGCGTATTCCTTCACGATCGTCGATGAGAACGTTCGGAAATCGTCCGGTCGTTTGGTGATGATGGTCTGGACGATCTCCAGATTTAGACGGGTATATTCGTGGATCGCCACGTTGCGGAAGCCGACCATCCGTTGCATCTTCGTTGCCAGATCGGCTGGTAGAATCCCTGCGGCTTGTAATAGCGTAAAGGCATCCCGGCTGTCCTGCGGTACGCCCAGTTTCCGTTGACTCACCACATACATGGCCAGATCAATAGCCGTTTCACGGGCGCGCTGCAGATTGAGGATGATGGCATCTTGCTTGGTCTGGTTTGCAACGAGGTGTTGCTGGTCTCCTGCGTATTCATCCTGAATGCGCTGCAGGCATCGCTCGATACTGGCGGCCTTGTTGAGGATCACATCGTCAGCCATAGACGAACCCGCGCTTGGTAATGTCTTTCACGATTTCCCGCCGTTCCTCGTTCAGCCGGGCATAGTCCGAATAGGCGTACATTTCAAACTCTTGCCGAGCCGTTTCATCGAATGACATCAAGCAAGTTCCGGTGGCCAAGACCTGCATCCGCATGACGGTTGAGGCCGTACGCAGGTCCACCAGGTCTACATCGCGATGTAGCTGTACGGCCAAGTCCTGAGCAAGTTCAAAACGGCGCAAGTTGGGAGTGGGGGTATGGGCAAGTATGGCGAGGTCGACGTCACTATCCGGACGAGACCTGCCCGTTTCCTGAGAGCCGAAGCGGTAGAGCGCGACGAGGTTGGGGATTGCCTGTCGGAAGTAGGTGATCAGTTCATTGTCATCCATAGCCGATCTCATGCGTTGGTCCACTCAGGCTACTGGTTCATCCAAGTCCTGTCAATCTTTGGATATTCTCGGGATATTCTTTTGGAGATTGCCAGTGGCAGTATCTTTCCCGTTGCGGTATTGTAACGCCTTCTTAGCGTGGCCAGGTAACAGGTATGATTGCCATCATCGACTACGGCATGGGCAACTTGCGCAGTGTCTCCAAAGCCTTCGAGGCGGTGGGGCATGAGGCGGTCGTCACACGCAACGCGCAGGTAATTAGCAATGCCAGTCATGTGGTACTTCCGGGAGTCGGAGCCTTCGGCAACAGTATGATCAATATCGAACGGTACGACTTGGTCGAACCGATTCGCGCATCAGTTCGGTCCGGGAAGCCGTTTTTGGGAATTTGCCTAGGGCTTCAAATACTGTTCACGGAGAGTGAGGAATTCGGTTTGCATAAAGGGCTCGACATCATTCCTGGAAAAGTTCGGCGATTCGTCGTTGACGCAGGGTTGAAAGTGCCCCACATCGGCTGGAATCAGGTCGATTTTCAGCGAGCCTGCCCGTTGTTCGACGGGATTCCCGATGGGACCGATTGGTACTTTGTCCACTCCTATTTTGTGGATCCGGATGAGCACCGGTTTACGGCATCGACGACGACCTATGGTGCTCCGTTCGTGTCGAGCGTGTGGAAAGACAATATCGTAGCCTGTCAGTTTCATCCGGAAAAGAGCCAGGCGGTCGGGCTGCACCTGATCAAAAACTTCGGAGCATGGAAAGCATAGCTGTAAGGGGCAAGCCGTGAGGGGTGAGGTGTGAGCACACAACGGAAGAAGCCTGTCGCTACAAGCCTGATACTTCAAGGGCTTATGCTGGCAGTCCTAATGTATGCCGTCTCGGGGTGCAGTGGATGGAAAGTCTCGACCGAGTCGTCTGTCCTCTTGCCGCGGTATACCGTTCGCTCCGTTGCGCTGGTGCCGTTTACGGTGATCACCACGCCGCAAGCTCGGGATCAAGGCGACTTCTATTTTTCAACGCCGCAGGGCGCACGTCAGCAGGATATGTCTTTGGCCATTCCTTCCGATGTGGCGCATCGACCCAGGCAATCCGTGGTTGTTCCGGCCTATGCTGCGGAGCGGATTACGGAGCTGTTTTGGAAACGTCTTCAAGCCAGAGGAGGTCTCCAGATCGTTCCGCTTGGTGATGCATCGAAGGCGGCGGCTGCCGAGTCGAAGGACTCCGAGGTGCCGCCGG
>Ga0224501_10002177_pt1 | contig 15328 bp, 9 predicted proteins | sample SF_Oct11_sed_USG_4_FD_169105 | JGI IMG/M metagenome (GOLD analysis project Ga0224501, IMG submission 169105) | Sediment microbial communities from San Francisco Bay, California, United States - SF_Oct11_sed_USGS_8_1 | ecosystem: Environmental > Aquatic > Marine > Sediment | place: USA...
AAGCGAAAGAATGTAATCGCATTCCAGAATTGCCTTATTTGCAGGCACTGTTCCGTGCATACCCGGCATACCCAGAGAAAGGAAGTGAGTTCCGGGGAAAGCGCCCAATCCCATCAGAGTCGATGTTGCAGGGGCCATGGCCAGTTCTGCAAGAGTCAAAATTTCTTTATGAGCTCCCGAAATAATTGCTCCGCCACCGACATAAAGAAGAGGCCGTTCGGCATTGTTCAGAGCCTCTGCAAAACTTTCAAGATCCCCTTTTAGTTCAGGCTTTGTATAAAACCGCGGACTCAACTTATGTTCAGCGCGAAGAATTTCTGTTTCATTCAACTGAACATCCTTGGGGATATCAATCAGAGAAGGACCGGGCCTTCCCGTAGACACCATGGTCCAGGCTTCATCAAAAATCCTGGCAAGATCGTTTACGTCTTTAATTAAAGCATTATATTTTGTAATGGGAATAGATATACCGAAAATATCTGCCTCCTGAAATGCATCGCTTCCAATTGCAGTTGAAAAAACCTGTCCTGAAATTGCAAAAACAGGAACAGAATCCAGCTTTGCGTCACAGAGTCCTGTAACCAGATTGGTAGCCCCTGGTCCGCTGGTAGCAATCACAACACCCGGTCTTCCCATGACTCTTGCATAACCTTCAGCCATGTGCACAGCTCCCTGTTCATGACGTGCTAAGATATGTTTAATGCCTGATTGATAAAGTTCATCATAGAAAGGAAGAATGGCTCCGCCTGGATATCCAAAACAGAGATCCACTTCATGTGCCTGAAGTAAATCAACCAGTAATTGTGCGCCTGTTTTTTTCATAATTAAACCTGCTGTAGAAATATTAAAATTAAAAATATAAAAGTGCGCAGAAAATTAAGCTCTTATACCTGAAATTAAATTAAGCTTGCTTATAATATAAGGAATTCAATAAACAAGTCAAATGAGAAATTGTTCTGTTAATTTGGGAAATCATAATTGTCGATTTCTCCATATCTACCAGGACAGAGAAAAAAATCAGACCTTCAGGAGCAAGATAAAATTGCTACTTGAAGTCTGAAGAATTCAGGAAATTTCACTTATGGCAGATAAAAAAGGCCTGAAAAACCTTTATTCACATATTGACCGAATGGATATCAACCAGCCGGACATCCTTTTTCTTTCAGGAAATGACCCTGACATTCTGGAAGGTATTCTGGAAAAGGTTCGGAAAAGACTGAACAAAGAAGTTGGTGAATATGAAACGACATCCTTTTCCGGTGAACCTGGTGATGACTCACTCTTATTCAATGAAATCTTTAATATTCCCCTTTTTGGCGTGTACAGACTGATTGTTGTCAGGCAATGTCAGGAAATTTTCAAGCAGATGATTTCCGGCAACGGGCTGAAGCTTTTAAAAGAAAATTTTAAGAATATTCCTGACCGAACTCTGATGGTCATGCTATTTTCCGGAATTCCGGCTGAGGGATTTGTAAAGGCTTTTGGCGAAAAACTCTACCACCACAAAGCTCTTGAAATTTATCCCAACCAGCTTCCGATGTTTATCATGGAAACAGCCCACAAACTTGGACTCTCCCTCCAGGAAGAAGCCCTGAATGAAATACGCGAAAGAGTGGAACCGAAAGAGGGAGCGGTCAGTCTGGCTCTGCAACGACTGAAAGACAACCTTCCGCAGGAAAGACATCACAAAATCACCGTTCAGGAGGTAAGAGATATTATTTTCCCCAACCTTGGGATGAATGCTTTCGCATTAATCGACGCTTTGTTCAGCGAAGACAGAATGGACAGCGAAAGAGAATTGACGAACTTTAATGAATCATCCGATAATCTGTTCGGAATCCTGAAGCTGATTTTAAATCGGACCGATGAAATTCGAAAATTCAGAACCGGTAAAAAACTGAATATGAATAATATCGAAATGATCGATCTTCTGGGACTGAAAAACAGACCTGCGTTTGTACAGAAAAAAATTCTGGAAAGGCTGACCGGAGAAAGCAGACGATTCAACACGAAACGCCTTGACCGAATCTATGATTTTTTAATCTCCATCCAGATGGAATTTAAAAGCGCCATACCAGCACGGCAGCAAATGAAAATTTTCCAGGTTTACCTCCTTGAAATATTTTTAAAACCGGAAACAGGGTGAAACCATGGCATTTTTTCAGATCCTCTCAACAGGAACAGAGCTTTCCTCAGGACGAACCGGCGATGTAAACGGTCCCTATCTTGCAGAAAGGCTTGAGCAGGAAGGTTTTGACTGCAGAGGAATCTGCCTTCTTCCGGACGAATTTGAAATTCTAAAAGAGCACCTGGAAAATTTTATTGCATCGGAAAAAATTTCCTTTATCATTTTAACGGGCGGACTCGGTCCCACAGCTGACGATATTACGATTGATCTTCTGTCTGAAGTAACGGGAAAAAATATTATCGATGACGATCACCATTTAAAAAAACTGTTAAAGCTGATCCGAACACACAGAAAAAATCTGGATCTTTCAATTGCAAGGAGACAGATCCGAACACTTGAGGATTCCGTTGTTTTAAAAAACCGTACCGGGCTTGCTCCGGGAATATTTACAGAAATCAATACAGCAAACGGCAAAAAATATATTTCAGCCATGCCCGGCTATCCCCAGGAAATGAATCCCATGTTTGAAAATTTTCTGCTGCCGGAATTAAAAAAAAGCATTCCCATTCAAAAAAAATACAGAAAAGATTTTTATTTATACGGCGCAAGCGAAACAGGCTTTCAGAAAAATTTTATCGAAAAGCAGGATGTTCCCCATGATTTTGAATGGGGCGTTGCTTCGCAAAACTCTCACCTGAAGGTTTTTTTCCAATCTAAAGATTCTGTTGCTGTTGAAAACATTTACAGCAGCGTCAGAAAAGAATTTGAGGAACAATTTCTTGAAGCTTCCGTTCTTGATACTCTTCATGAATACTGCACTGAACATAGAATTACAATCGGAGGGTCTGAATCCTGCACAGGCGGACTGATCGGAAAACTCCTGACAGATCTTCCCGGAAGTTCCGTTTATTTTAAAGGAAGCATTGTTTCTTATGCAAACGAAGTTAAAACATCCCTTCTTGGAGTTTCTGAATCCACCCTGAAACAATACGGAGCTGTAAGCGAACAATGCGCAATAGAGATGGCCGAAGGAGCTTTTAAAAAATTCAATACTGCTTATACATTTTCTGTTACAGGAATTGCCGGACCAGAAGGAGGTACAGAAGAAAAACCGGTAGGAACTGTATGGACGGCTCTATGCAGCGGTAAAACTACGGAAACCAGAAAACTTTTTTTTCCCGCCGACAGAGACAGGATTCGCCGGTATACAGCATATACCCTGCTTTTCAATCTGTACAGAATGATTCGAAAACAGCAGGATCTGCCTCAGGATACATGATCCAGCCAGCTGAATTTACTTGAAGAATCTCTGAGAAAAGAAACAGACTTAATGAACAAAACGACTGTTTATGATCAGGTTTAATTCTTTTTAAATATTGAAAGGATTTTAGAAACAAGACCTTTCTTTTCCTGTTTTTGAGGCGTTCTGCTTCTGTCAGGTTTTGAAGAACGGTATCCTTTTTTTCTGTTGTCAGTGCGCTTTCTGCCGTCATCACGCTGTCCGGATCTGGGTCTGCCGCCTTTATAGCCTCTGTCGCGGTTTTTATTTTCATATTTTCGCGGACCTTTTCTTCCTGCTTCTGAATACCCTTCGCTTTCTTCATAAATTTTTGAAGCAGTACCTGGACGGACATTTTCCATCCTATCCAGAAGCGCTGCACGGTCTGCAGCTCGAATGGATGATGCATCATCTTTTTCCCGTTTTTTTACAGGACGAAATTCTTTTTTATCCCGATAGGAGTCTTTTCCTTTATCCTTTCGCGGCCGTCTTTCTGTATTTCTTTTGTCCCTTGAATCAGAAGGTCTTCCTCTGTCCCGGTCCCGGGGACTCTGCGGACGGAACATTCGATCATGTTCATCTACAAAAGGGGTAAAATGCCCCTGCGGCATGGTCAGATATTCAGGATTTACCGCTTCAACAGGAATTTTATTACCGATGTAGCGCTCAATTCTTGGCAGAAATTCATAATCCGCTTCGCTGCAGAACGATAGACTGGAGCCGGATTTTCCGGCTCTGGCAGTTCTTCCGATCCTGTGAACATAACTTTCCGCATCCTGAGGAAGGTCATAATTGTAAACATGGCGGATGTCATCAACATCAAGTCCCCTGCTCGCAACGTCTGTTGCAACCAGAACGCTGTATCTTCCAAGCTTAAACTCTTTGAGAAGGCGGATCCTTTTTTTCTGTTCCAGCATTGACGAAAGTCCCGTCGCATGGATTCCGTATTTTCTGAGTTTATTTACAATAACAGGAACCATATTTTTTAAATTCGTAAAAACTACGACACGAAGATCTTCTTCACTTAGGAGGGAATTGATCAGATACGCCATTTTTTCATCCCTGCCAAGATGAAACAGCTTTTGGTCGATTTTTTCCACTGCAACAGATTCACTTTCAATTCTGACTTCAACTGGATCATCCATGAAATCTGAGGCAAGACGCATTACATAATAGGATAGGGTTGCTGAAAAAAGCATCGTCCTTACAGATTCAGGGGCGCTTTTCATGATATAACGGATATCGCGGATAAATCCCATATCAAACATTCTGTCCGCTTCGTCCAGAACGAGATAATTTAATGTTGATAGATTGATCTTTTTCTGTTTGAGATAATCGATGAGCCTGCCGGGAGTTGCTACGATGATTTGAGGGGATTCTTTGAGCTGTTCTTCCTGACGTGCATAACTTTCCCCTCCGTAAATGGTACAGACTTTAAGGGTTTTGGAAGTCAGTTTTTCTACTTCCTCTGAAATCTGAACGCAGAGTTCACGGGTAGGGGTTACAATAAGGGCAGAAAGCACTCCCCGATCATCGTTAAAAAGACTGTTAAGAATAGGGAGAAGGAATGCTACGGTTTTTCCTGTACCTGTCTGTGAGATTCCGGCAATATCTTTGCCTTCTAATGCGGGAATCAGGCACTTTTCCTGGATTTCAGTAAGTTGCTCGAAACCTGCATCTTGAGCCGCCCTGATCAGATCCGGGTGGAGTTTGGTTTCGGTAATATTCATTTCCGTTACTTCTTTACCGGGGGGGCGGGCTGTCAATCATTAGTTCTTTTACGGAAAGGATTAAAATGAACTTGCTGGAGAAGATCAAATCAAAAACCGGGATTTATATCCATTACCCATGGTGTATGCAAAAATGCAGTTATTGCGATTTTTATTCAGTCCCGGCAGGCAGCCCCGATTCAACTGAGTTTCATCAGAAAAATTCAAAGTATCTACAGACCCTTCTTTCAGAGCTGCATATCAGGGCGGAGACTTTTCATAAAAATGAAGTTTCTTCTGTTTATTTCGGCGGCGGAACTTCGTCTCTGATGCAGCCGGAATGGATTGAAAAAATTTTAAGCGAAATTCGAAAATATTTTCAATTGAGTGACTGCGAAGTTACTCTTGAAGGGAATCCTGAAAATTTTTCTGATGATTATCTGAAATCTCTGAGCGAGGCTGGGATCAGCCGTGTAAATGCCGGATTCCAGAGCTTTTCGGAAAAGAATCTTCTTAAACTGCAGCGGTTTTATAAAATGGAATCTTATTTAGAAGCCATTGATGCTCTGTCCCGTTCTCCTGTTAAAAACTGGGGCGGCGATTTAATGTACGGACTTCCAGATCAAACTGAAGAGGAATTTTACAGCGATTTAAAAATGCTTCTGTCATACAATCCAGTACACCTTTCTCTATATTCGCTTACTGTTGAAGAAAATACAGCTCTTGCTTCGCAGATTCTCAAGAAAAAGATCTCAGGCCCGGATGAACTGCTTCAGCAGAAGATACTTCTTGAATTAAGAAATTTTACGAAAGCATACGGTTTCCATCAATACGAGGTTTCAAACTTTTCACTTAAGAGTTACGAATGCTTTCACAATCTCCGCTACTGGCTGTATCTGCCCTATCTGGGAATCGGGCCGGGAGCTCATGGATTCAACGGCAGATCCCGCTATGGCAATCCTCGAAATATTGAAACATGGCTTAAACACCCCCATGATTCAGAGCTGATCTCTCAGGATCCAATCAATGAAATTCCTCTCATGATTCTCAGACTGACAGGAGCAATCTCGATCAATTACATCATTTCCCTTCTTGAAAATCATATTCCCCAATTTAACAGATCTTCGCACCGTGACGGGATTGAATCTCTAATCAAACAGTGGACAGATCAGGGATACGCAGAATATACAAACCAGACAGAGTCGGAAATTTTTCCTCAAGATGAAAACAGCCGGTTTTTTTCCTGGACAAATTTAGGGCTGCAGTTTCTAGACGAAAGAGTTCTTGAATTCAGCAGACTTTCTGAAAAACTTCTGGAACTACCTTGAAGGTTTCTTTTTTATGCTCTTTTTGGATTTCTTCTTTTCTGAGGGTGCGGGCTTTTTTTTCGCCCCGGAAGAACGTTTCACTGCTGTTTTTTTGTAATGCCCGATTACCTGACCGAACTTTATACTGCGTCCTTCCTGAATATTCTGCGAAAAGTTTACCGTTCCTTTTTCAAAAAGAAGAATTACAGTCGATCCCATCTCAAAACGTCCAACTTCATCGCCTTTACTGACTCCAAACGGAACATCATAAGACTCATGGCGGGCAATCCGGATCCATCTGTTTGTATGGATGGTATCATAATTCACACGGATTCTGCCCACATTAACGGCCCCCACCTTAACCAGGCCCACCATCCCTGAGGAATTCTTTATATAGGTGGTCAGCCTTTCATTTTTCGGGAACAGTCCGTGGAGGCCTTTCACCGCAATCTCATTTACGGCAAAAAGTTTTCCCGGAGTGTAGGTATAACCGAGAATTTTCCCTTCAACAGGACTGTGAATTCGATGATAGTCTCTTGGCGAAAGATAAATTACAACATATTTTCCTTCACGAAAATTTTCCAGAAATTTTGAAGATTCCAGCAGATCGCTCAGAGAATAATCAATCCCTTTTGCCTGAATCATTTTGCCTGATTTTACATCCCCATATCTGCTGACCGTTCCGTCGACCGGAGAAATAATACTTGTTTTTTCTTTATCTACAATTCTTGCGCCTTCTTTCAGCGCTCTCGTAAAAAAACGGTTCAGTGACGGATATTCGCGTATATTTTTTTCCGCTTCATTTACATCTATTTTGAAAACTCTTGAATACGCCTGAAGAACGGGGATCATAATAAAAGAAGGAAGGTGCATGTAGCTGATCCAGCCGAAAATTCTGCTGACGAGATTCTGGGGTATGGCGGACAGAATTAACAGATAAAAATCTTTAGAAATTTCATAGTGAAGGTGGCCGTTATCAAGATATCTGCGAAGCTCAAAATTTCCTGTTTTCCAGAGCATCAGAAGGGCAGGAAGAAGAAAAAATGATGTCATCATCGAAATGGATACTGCAGTCGAATATAATATTTCCATTGCATCAGATTTCATCTGAAGAAAAAGACCGGAAAGGAAAATGATTATAAGAAAAAGAATTTGAAATGCAATTCCAGACCTGTGTCCTCCCAGATAGCGCGCTGCCTGGTACCCTGAAAAAAACCATCCGCCGAGGCCTGCTGTAATAAAAAATGCAAATGATCCGAAAAGCAGATAATAAAAAATTCGAAACGAATCCTCTCTGTGGAGCGAAAAGAAATCATAAGAAGAAGTAATTGTGCTGGTTTCAAACTTCTCTGAAATAAAAATGATAAAAATGGATATTGTTGAAAAAAATATTCCCTGAAAAAACGGCGCAAGCATTCCGGCAAGCCCCTGCTTGGCAGGATAGTCGGTTCTGACAGAACCGGATATTCCCGACAGCTTTCCAGTACCCGCTTCTGTCAGAACGTGATAAATTCCAAGTCCAATTATCATATTTTTCAAATTAGCTTTCCCTGCAGGGATTGTATCTGCAACGATTGCCCGAAAAAAATCAACGAAAATAGAAGTGTCAGGTGAAATGATAGCGCCGTGAGGTTTATAGGTATGAAAAAGCGCATAGAGTGCAATGATCAGAAGAAATAGACCGGCGACAAAAAGGCGTCTTGCAACCCATGAAATCCGGCGAATCCCTCCCAGCATAAATAAAATCAAAATAATGGATGAAGCAATACTCAGGGTAAACGGCGGGATTCCAATGCTTCGCACATTATGAAAAAATATTCCCGCAAGAAATGCTGCGCCGAAAATAAGAGCCGTGGCTATAAAAAGGCCTCCATGGAGGTATGACATCCACCTTGCCTTCAGAGCCTTCTCAATAAAAAGAGGGGGACCGGAAAGAATGGTTCCGTCTTCAGCAATCTGCCTGTAGCGAATCGCAAACGTTGAGGTTGCATAATATACAGGCATGATGATAATTGAAGTAAGCCAGATCCAGGGAAGGATTCCTGGACCGGCAATCCCAAAAGCAATGGAACTTCCGATGAAAGCTCCTGGAAAAAGCGAGCTTGCAGTCCCCGTTGTAAAAGCCTGGAAAGGAGTGATTTTCCCTTTCCCGCCTTTCTGATCCATTGAGCCGGAAAGAATCTTTAGGCCCAGGAAAAAAAAGCGAATTTGAAGAAATCCATGCCGGTATGTAAGATAGATGCCGGTACCGATTAAAAGCCCGATAAAAGGAAAAAGTAAATTATCGCGAAAAATCATTATACTGAAATTCAGCAGAATTCAAACAGTCTTGAGAGTCAAATAAAATACATTGAGAATCAATCCGTTCTTACCCAGTTTACCGGGAAGTTCAATCTATTTTGATTTTGAATATGACTGGTCAGAAAATCACATAAATTTATATAAGTATGGATTTAATGATGAAACAATTCTGCAATAAAATTCTCTATATTTTAATTTTTATGTCTCCTTTACAGACACTTTCTTCAATTCCCTTTGAAGCAGGTATATCTGTTTCTGGCGGCGAACGGCAGAAAAACCGTTTTGACGAGGGATTGAGGAAATTTAGAACCTCAATCCGTCTATTTACCTTGAATTCTGTTTCTGTTGCACAGGAACCATACACATACAGCTATGAAGCTTTTTTTCGTTTTCCGGATATTCTCGGCAAAGGTCATACGGTGGGTCTCAGTTTCGGCGATAAACATCTTCCAGAATACAGAGTAAAAGAAATTCGCACAGATGGAATCATAAACGATCTGGACTGGAAATTTTACTCATCCTATGCTCTTATCAACTATACTTTTATGCCGGACCGACATCCTTTCAGGCTTTTAAGACGATGGCAGTTTGAGATTGGCGGCGGATTCGGGCCTCTCATCAATCCGGAAATGGCAGTCAAAGGATATCAGAGCGATTTAAGATGGTATGAAGAATGGACTTCAAGCCAGGAAGCCAAATATGGTATGCTCTACAGATTTGAAACGGCTCTATCGAGACGATTTTTCCGTTTTCTACGTTTCAGAGCAGGAATACGGTATGATTATCTTTATATGGGCGGTTTTGAAGGCAATGTGAACAACTCCAGAGGGACATTTTTTTATACCTTCAACGGCGGCATCATGCCCCTTTCCTATACAAGCTATAATTTGATGTATATTCTGGTTAATTCTCCGCTTCCGGAAGATGCTTTTCCTGTAATTACAGACTCTATTCTTTATAAGTCCGCTTCAACAGAAATCTTTTTCTCTATCAGCGCTTTTACAAGATAAACTTTTTGGATTTGACTTTTTGAATTCACTGTCAAACCCTTGACCGGATGAGTCAGGAAAAAGTAATCTCCATGCCGATAAAAGATCTTTCAGATCTAAAAGTAATCCTTGCAACCTGGTATACCTTTTTAAGAGAACAGATGGATTCTATTGAAAAAGACGATTTCACCCGGTATTTAAAAACTCCGGTTGTTTACAATCTTGAAAAAGACAATATTGAAATTCTTTTTACCGGAACAGAAGATTTATTAAAAAAATTCAGCGATTATGTAATCAAATCCTGATCTCTGACCCTTAAAGCAAGTTCTCTTCTTTTCCAGAGAAAAAACAGGACAGGATAAATTAAAAGTTCCAGTAAAAATGATGTAACCAGCCCGCCGACCATGGGAGCTGCAATCCGTTTCATAACATCGGAACCAAGCCCCGTTGCCCACATAACCGGCAGAAGTCCGATAATCGCCGAACCAACCGTCATGATTTTGGGACGAATTCGTTTCACTGCGCCTTCAACAATGGCTTCAATTAAATCATACTCAGTATGAAGCCTTCCGTTTTCTTTTCTTTCTTTATAGGCAAGATCCAGAAATAAAAGCATGAAGGAACCTGTTTCCGCATCCAGTCCCATAAGAGCAATCATGCCGACCCACACGGCAATTGAAATTTGATAATCCAGAATCCATAGCAGCCAGACGGCGCCGATCATCGAAAAAGGAACAGCGAGAAGAACCATGCCCGTTTTGACAGCAGACTTTGTATTCATATAAATTAAAAGAAAAATTAAAAAAACCGTAAGCGGAAGGATATAGGTTAAACGTTCCTTGACGCGGATCATATTTTCATACTGGCCGCTGAATCGGATGGAATAACCCGGAGGAAGAAATAAATTTTCCCGCAGAACCTGTTTGGCTTCGCTGACAAAACTCCCGACATCCCTATCCTTGATGTCAATAAAAACGTAACCGGCAAGAAGTCCATTTTCATTGCGGATCATGGAAGGGCCGGAAACTCTTACGATTTCCGCTATTGCCGAAATCGGAATATGCGCGCCGGAAGGCACCGGCAAAAGAACCCGCTTCAATTTTTCTATATCATTTCTGTAATCTCTTGCATAACGCACATTTACAGAATACCTTTCTCTTCCTTCTATTGTTGTTGTAAGACTTTCGCCTCCCACAGCAGAGGAAATGATTTCCTGCACATCATCCACGGAAAGGCCGTACCGTGCAAGCTCGCGCCTTCTGATTTGAAAATCCAGATAATAGCCGCCTGCAGTCCGTTCCGCATAGGGATTTCTCGCTCCTTCAATGGGACGGACCAGTTTTTCAATTTCCTGCCCGATCACTTCAATCTGCTTGACATCGTTTCCAAAAACCTTGATCCCAACAGGAGTACGAATTCCCGTTGTCAGCATATCGATTCTTCCCTGAATGGGTTTTGTAAATGCGCTGTTGCTCCATCCCGGGATGGCCAGCTTCCTGTCCATTTCATTTTCAAGCTCTTCGAACGAAATGGTATCGCTCCAGATCAGACGAAAAGGCGCATGAATGAAATCAGGCAGAAAGGAATACCACCGGTCAACCTTTCGCCATTCAGACTCGGGCTTCAGAATTACGGTTGTTTCAACCATTGAAAATGGAGCGGAATCCGTTGAAGTATCCGCTCTTCCTGCTTTTCCGAATACCGTATCCACCTCGGGAAAACTTTTCAAAATTCTGTCCTGAATCTGAAGTATCCGCGATGCTTCGGTTACAGAAATGCCCGGAAGCGTCGTCGGCATATAGAGAATGGAACCTTCCTGAAGAGGAGGCATAAATTCGCTTCCCATTTTCAAATAAACCGGCACTGTTGCCGCCATCAAAAGCAGGGCTCCTGCAATAAATTTTCTGCTGTGAATTAGAGTGTAACGGCAGACCGGTTCATACAGACGGAAAAGAATTCTGCTTACAGGATGCCTTTCTTCAGGATAATATTTTCCGATGAATACTGTATTGACAATTTTTGAAAGCCATTCCGGTCGCAGTTCAACATATTTGTAGCGGCTGAAAAGCATGCGAACGGCAGGATCAAGAGTGATTGCAAGGATGGCGGCAATTGCCATGGTAAGATTTTTTGAATAGGCAAGCGGTTTAAAAAGACGCCCCTCCTGATCCACCAGGGTAAAAATTGGAATAAAAGCCACGGCAATAACAAGAAGCGAATAAAATACGCTCGGTCCCACTTCTTTCATTGCTGAAATTCGCACTTCATGAAAATCTCCCTGGGCGCCGGAAGCGATCCACTTCTCAATTTTTTTATATGCATTTTCAACTTCTACGATGGCGCCGTCGACAAGAACTCCGATAGAAATTGCAATTCCGGCAAGAGACATGATATTCGTCGTCATGCCCATAAAATAAAGCGGCAGGAAGGCAAGCAGAACAGACACAGGTATGGTAATGATGGCGACGCTTGCGGAAGGAATATGCCGCAAAAAAAACAGAATCATCAGACTGACGACAATAATTTCTTCAATCAGGGTAGCCCGCAGAGTTGCAATGGCCTGTTCAATGAGACTGGAACGGTCATAGGTGGGTATCAGCTTGACTCCTTCAGGAAAAGAGGGAGCAATTTCTTCGATTCTATTCTTGACACGATTGATAACATTCAGGGCATTTTCTCCATGCCGCATTATAACAATTCCTCCGGCAGTATCCCCTCTTCCATTAAAATCAGCGACCCCTCTTCTCATCTGCGGTCCGATTTCCACGCTTGCAATATGCTTCACGGTTACCGGAGTTCCTGTACGCGCATCAACGCCCACGGCAATATCTTCGATATCCTTAACCGATTTCAAATAGCCTCGTCCGCGGATCATATATTCTCTTCCGGCCATTTCAAAAACTCTTCCGCCGGTTTCGCTGTTGGAACGACGAACTGCCCGCATAACAGACGTGAGCGGGATATCATAGGCAATCAGCGCGGAAGGGTTGATTTGAATCTGGTACTGTTTTACGTAACCGCCGATCGAGGCGACTTCAGAGACTCCCGGAACGCTCTGAAGCTGAAATTTTAAAAACCAGTCCTGAAAACTGCGGAGTTCCTGCCTGTCATGCTTTCCCGATTCGTCGAGAAGAGCGTACTGGTAAACCCAGCCCACGCCCGTAGCATCGGGACCAATTTCTGTTTTTACACCGTCGGGAAGATCGCCTGAAATTTTTGACATATATTCAAGAATCCGGCTTCGCGCCCAGTAGATATCCGTGCCGTCTTCAAAAATCACGTAGACATAGGAATAGCCGAAATCCGAAAGTCCGCGGATTGTTTTAACGCGGGGAGCCCCCAGAAGCGAAGTGATAATGGGATAGGTAACCTGATCTTCCATGATATCGGCGCTGCGGTTCCAGCGCGAATAAACAATCACCTGGGTATCGCTCAGGTCAGGAAGCGCATCCAGAGGAATTTTTTTAAGAGCAAAATATGCGCTGACTGCCAGTACAAAAAATACTGTAATGACAAGGAATTTATTTCTGGCGCTGAAATCTATAATTCTGTCGATCATGCTGTCCCTCAGTGGTTATGATTATCGCTTTCCGGTACAGCGGCATGAAGACGGCTTTCCGAATCGATTAAAAATGTCGCAGAAGACACCACCAGTTCTCCTTCTTCAAGACCGCTAAGAATTACAATTTCTCCTGCTGTTTCCGGACCCGCGATTACGTAGCGGCGGACAAATACGGTCTCATCTCTCATAATAAAAACAATCTGTTTTTCACCGGAATCCATCATCGCACTTCTCGGGATAACAAGCGAAATGCCCATTTCCATGCGGATTTTCACGTTGACAAAAGAATCGGGCAGAAGCGTCCCTCCCGCTCCGGGGACTTCAATTCTAACCGTAATGGATCGTGTTGCAGGATCCACAACAGGGGAAAGTGAGCGGATCACTCCCGTAAATTTCTGATTTTTTAAATATGGATTCTGGATTTCAGCTTTAGCGCCGGGGCGAAGATATGCCAGTTCATTTTCATAGGCAGTTGCATAAACCCAGACCGTACCGGAACTCCGGGGAAGATACAGGCTTTCATAGGCTTTACTCCGGAAGGGAAGCTGGCGGATTTCTTCTTCGCCCATGCCGAGCAGTTTCAGTCTTGCAATAGCGCCTCTGCGAAGTTCTGCATCGCTGTTTCTTACAGCCAGATATTCACGAACAGCGACAGAAAGCTCCGGATCAAAAGCAACCCTTCCCGTTGTAAGGATTTCAGCATTCACCGGTTTTTTTTCGACCCGTGTTGTTTTAACGCCGATCAGCTTCTGACTCTCCAGAGGAATTTCCACAAGAGTTTCGTTTGATTTTTTTTCTCTGTAAACAGGTTTCAGCTTCATATTGCAGATGGGACACCTGCCGGGCTCTTCTTCCTGAATCTGCGGATGCATGGGACAGGTATAGTGAAGGATTTTGTTTTCCGAATGCTCTTCTTTTTTTACATCCTTATACTTGAGCTTCATATTGCAGATGGGACATCTGCCGGGCTCTTTTTCCTGAATCTGCGGATGCATGGGACAGGTATAGTATCCCTGTTGATGATCTGTATGATCATGAAATGCTTCGTTATAAAATGTATAGGCCAGGAGTCCAATCAGGACTGCGGCAAGCCCCAGATTTATCATAAATATTTTATTTCGCATTTTACTTTCCTCTTTTATATCCTCTGATCTGATTCTGCAGCGCCAGAGGACAGGATGTACATCCTTTGCTGCTGAAATTTCTTATCCAAATTTTTACAAACTCTAATCTTCATAAATATTTCCAGATCACTACAAAAATGAATTCTGCAGATAAGAAAGATCAATGATTTTTTTATTTTTTTCACTCTCAGTTTCAATTCTTAAAATATTTTCTCTGTAAAGCGAATCGTAGGCGTCAAGCAGAGCATTAAAATCTGTTTTTTTTGTTTCCCAGGAAAGCTTTGAAGATTTCAGAGAAAGATTTGCCTGAGGAATCAGCTGACTGTCAAGCAGCTTCAGGCGCTTTTCATGAACCTGGAGCATTTGATCTGAAGACCTGTACTCATATTTAATTCTTCGCTTTATATCCTCAAGAGCGAGATCCGATGACTTGAGAGTTTCCTTTTTTTCTTTATAATTGGATACACTGGCAAAAGAAGACCAGAGGGGGATCTTAAGCGTTATTCCTACGGTATAGGTTTTCTGGTTTCTGTATCCATACGACATGGCGCCTTTTTCCATTTCTTCTTTTTTATATCCTGCAAAGATTCCCATATCAGGCGCAAACGACAGCCGGCTGCGGTTTTTTTCTCTTTGACTTCTCTTCTGAAGCTCTTTTTGAACGGCAATATCCAGAGAGCGTCCTTCCAATTCATCCTCGGACGGAATTCTTTTCCTGAGAATGGAAAAATACTTCTGCAGTTCGCCATTAGAAAAATTTTCGTTTTTTCCGCTCAGATAATATTCAAGGCTGATCCTTGCTGACTCATATTCTCCCTTTAACAGAATCAGTCTGTCATTGTATTCGCCGGTTTTTCTTTTTGCATTTGTAATGCCTGCGAGATTTCCTGATCCGGTTCCGTACCGGGAAGAAATAATTTTCGTTAAAA
>Ga0224501_10002178_pt1 | contig 15320 bp, 7 predicted proteins | sample SF_Oct11_sed_USG_4_FD_169105 | JGI IMG/M metagenome (GOLD analysis project Ga0224501, IMG submission 169105) | Sediment microbial communities from San Francisco Bay, California, United States - SF_Oct11_sed_USGS_8_1 | ecosystem: Environmental > Aquatic > Marine > Sediment | place: USA...
AAATCTTTTTTGACTAATCTCTATGGTAAAGGCGGAACCCAGTGGTCGTAGACAACTGTTTCCAGTTTTTGTTTGTTCCGGTTTTTGAGCGCCTCGATTATTTCCTTGTGAGCGATCATCGACTTTTTCATGATCTTTGGATTCTTGAAAGCGCTGGTGAGGGGGTAACTGCACATTTTTACCTGATTGGCACAATAATTAAGCTCTTTCATAAGGAACTCATTCTTATTTTTGAGACTGTTCCATAGGATTTCGTGAATAGCATAATTCAGCTCTATAAACTTCTCGACTTCACTGACGATATAAGCCCGTTCCAATCTATTGGTCATCTTCTCCAGTTGAGTCAATTCTGAGGATTCAATATAGCCGACTATTAAGCCGATGGCCAGCTTATCCAGGACTCCCAGCACCTGAAATATCTCTTTCAGTTCCTTGTAAGAGACCTCTTTGACCAATGCCTCCCGGTGGGAGATGATCTCAACGAATCCCTCAGCAGCCAGCCTCACTACGGCTTCCCTGACCGGGGTTCTGCTGACCTGGAACAGGTCGGCAATCTCTTTTTCGTTGATCCTCTGTTTCGATTTGAGCTCATTCTTAAGGATGGATTTTCTGAGATAATCGTGAATCGACTGGCTGAGAGTCTTTGGAATTACAAACCTCTCCGTGTTGCTTTTTTTATTATCCATTACATGCCCCCATCATCATAGTAAATTTTATACTACATAACTTTTGACTGCAATATTTATGCCAAATCTTTATATATCATAGGCCATACTTCGCACTCTATACACGCTTCGCATATTTAAAATCGTCAATCTCATATTTGAAATGAATTCAGTCCTCCCTCGCTAATGTAGCTTTATCTTTTTCAATAATTTATCAGCTTTTTATGGTGTTTCCGGAATAACCTTGATCCGTTTTGACCCATATTGGGCATATTTAAAACTTGAAATACATAAAAAAAAACTCAAAGCGCTCAATTATTTTTTTTCCTTAAAATCAGTCCGTTCTTTAAAAGAGGACATGACATTGTTCCCGATAGAGGACATCAACATCCCCCCTTTGGCTGCCTGCCTCCTAATAACAACGAATAAAAAAAGTGTTAAGAGGATGAAAGCTGAGGATCAGTCTTCAGTCCTTTAAATCAAGAAATCACTTCTTTCAGCACTCTACAGGCAATAAAGAAAAGCCCCTTCCGGCATTCAAGCCGGAAGGAGCTTTTGATCATCAACAGGAATAGCTCGCTTTAGAACTGGAACCTCACACCAAGTCTCAGCACTCTCGGGTTCAGAATCTCGTTCAGCGTGTAGGCACTTGCACCGTAAGCCGATCCGCTTGAGTAGTAGGTCTTGAATTCAGTGCTGCGGTCAGCATATCTGTAAACCGTTCCCCAAATTCTCTGGTACCTTCTGTTCTCCAGCTTGGCGTTGAAAACGTTGAACAGGTCGGCCATCAGGTAGATCCTTCCGGTGTCACCAAGGTTGATGACCTTCTCCAGCCTGAAGTCAAACCTGTAGAAGGTGTTCAGACGGAATTCGCTGAAAGGATGGATGTAAGCCACATAGCTATAGTCGCTGGTGTTGGGAAGCTCCTCGTCAACATATTGAATTCTCTCTTCAAGCGGCCAGCCTTCTCTTGCCAGGAAAGTGAAGGAGACGTTGAAGTCGTAGGGAAGCTGGTAGAGTCCTCCAGCCTTGACCAGCCATCTGGAGTAAGTGTACTGGTTGATCTTTCCGCTGGCGCCGCCGATCGAGGGTGCATAAGCCCTACCGTTGAGAGCCCAGAGGTTAGTGTCATGGAAGTAGCCTTCTTCTGACCAGTGCTGTTCTTGGTGCTGCCAGGTTAAGCTTCCGTTCAGCATCCACTTGCTGCTCAACCTCTTGGTGAAGATGATGTCGATTCCGTAGAAGTCTCTATAGTATCCGGGTTGCCTCTCGTACAGATCGTACGGAGTGAGACCATCAGCAACGTTCTCGAGGTTGGTTCCATCCGAGGCTGTGTAATTATCATCATAGACGTACCAATCATGCTGGCTGGCCTCGCCTGTATCGCCGTCCCAGAGAGTATCCACACCGATCACATCGACTGAAGCAGGCAGGTTGGCATCTGCGAGGATAGAAGTGGCGCTCACAAACCAGTCTTTCTGCTGGTAATAGTTCGTTCCGGCAACAGGGAAGAAAGGAACTCTCCAGTTGAAGTGGTCATATTTTCTGTAACTGGCGTTCACGCTCACCGCGAAGTCGGTAAAGATCTCTCTCTCTACCGTGAGCATGAACTCGGTTGTTCGAGAAGAACCATAAGACGGGTCGAGCTCATCATAAGGATCGCTCAACTCATTCCTGGTCGCCCAGTCTGCCACTCCGCCCCAGCCAACACTGTAGGCGTCAGCGATTTGATCATCATCCGGCAGAAAGGTGCCGTTAGCGTCGAATACGGGATAGGGCTGCCACCGGGGTACGTTGATACCTCTTCCGCGCCAGTAAAGCTCGGTGAATTCCAAGACTTCGTCCTTGTTCTCATCCAGCCACCAGAAATCGATCCATCCGCCTGTCCCACCGGGCATCTGGTTGTAGGAGCTCGTGCCCATGAAGTCGCCGTACATGGCAAAGGATGCCTTACCTATCGTCTTGCCGTCTCCGGTGATGTCCAAGGTCAATCCGAGTCTCGGGGACCAGAATGTCCAGCCCCATTTATCGCCATTTCGGTCGTACAGAGTCTGATACTCATCAGTAATTTCGACCCCCTGCAAGAGATTACCAAGCGTATCACTGATAGCAGTGTCTCCTCCAGTGACACTGGTCCAGGCCGGGTTGTCGGTCACTGTCAGGAGTGTGGAAGGATTGAGCTTGGGAATCTGCCTGTCATACCTCAGCCCGAGCAGCAGGTTGAACCTGCCGAAGGTGATAGTGTCGCTGAGGTAGGCAGAGAGCGCGCTGACCCCATAGTCCCTGTAGTAGCCTTTGAAGTAACTGAAATACTTCACGTTTCGGGAATCTGTGGGGGTGTCCCGCGTTGCGGTATCGCCATCGCCTACATATACGGCGGGCAGAATGGCAGCATCGAGGTCAATCGTCGGACTGGCGTAGTTCCAGTTGTAATAGAAGTTTCCTGGATAAACTGATTCAGTGTAGGCGTTCCTGTCCGCGTACTCGACTCCAACCTTGATGTCATGAGCTACACCGAACAGGCTGTCGTTGAAGTAGTTGAGCAGGAAGTTGTACTGGTTGACCGGCCTCTCCACATAGTAGCGGTCAGCTCCGACCAACCCATCAGGAGCTTGCTTAAGGCCTGCTCTTGCAATATTTTTAGCTACCGGATTTACAAAATCAAGGTCGTCCATGGGTGTCAGGTTGAAGCCCGCATCCGAGAAGGCATACTTCAAAGACACAAACAGGTTGTCCCCGAACATATGCTCATCCTGGAACTTCAGGATTGGGCTGCCGAAATGATACCGGCCTCCCTGATAATACCCTCCAGGAAGCGTTGCGCTCGAGGATCGTCCCCACTTGTTCTTGGCGCCGCTGTGCAGGAACGCCTCAAACCTGTTCTCAGGAATGAGCTGCACGTTCAGCTTGACCGCGTAGTTGACAAGCAGAGTGTCATCCGGCTGCTGGTAAACGGTCGTGGTCTTGATGTCCTGGACACCGTAGGAACCCCACAGCCAGGCCTTGTCCTTGACCAGCGGTCCGCCCAGGTTGAACCCGTAGTCCTTGTTGTTCCGGATCAGATTCACACCCTGGAAGTTAGGCTCGGTCTCCTGAACTTCTAGGACATAGTCCGTATTCTTGGCCTGGAACTTCTCGTCGACCATGTAGAAACGGCCGCCCAGGGTGACCTTGTTCCCGCCGCGGCGGGTCACCATGTTCAACGCAACCCCACCCGTCTGAACGGTCACGTCCGCGCCACCGACCGTGATCTGCATCTCTTCAAAAGCGTCAAAGTCGTAATAGCTTGGCGACGCTCCGATAGCCGCAGGGTCGGTGATGACGATACCGTCCATCGCCCAGACGTTGTTGCTGTAGGAACCGGCTCCCCTGGCCACATAAGACGACTGCTGGCCGGACTCCACACCTCCGATGTTCTCTCTGTCAACGGTGATCGAAGGCGCCATCTGCAGGACGACCCACGGGTCTCTCGCCGTAGGCAGCGACTGCAGCACCTCCTGAGTGACGTTCTGTCCGACCGCTGTCTTCTTCGTGTCCACAACCGGGGAGACCGCGGTGACCGTCACCTCTTCCTCGATCGCTCCCATGGCCATCGTCACGTTCAACTCAACGTTGGCACCAGTGACAATGATGATCCCCGTCCTCTCCTCTAACTTGAAACCGCCCAGCTCGCATCTGATGATGTAGTCTCTGGCGGGAGGCAGAGAGAGGAAGCGGTAGATACCCTCAGCAGAGGTGATCGAGGTCAACGGTGCTGTCCTCGCGCCGCTCAAGGTGATCGTAACACCGGGAAGCGCGTTGCCGTCTTCGTCAGTGACCTTGCCGTAGAGGTTTCCTGTTCTGACCTGCGCCATCAATGAACCGGCAAAAAGAAGCACAAATAAAATGCTTAAAGCTTTACGCAATCTTAACCTCCTTTTACCCCCTTTTTCCAGGGGGGAAAAGTTTAAACCCATGCCCTGGAGTGAACGCTGTCACTCCAACAATACCCGAATTCGTCAGACTATCTGCTTGATTCTCACCTCCTTTATGATTGAGTGCATGCATAAACGTTATCCTTCCCTTTTTTCCTATTTATATAGCAATTTGTGTGCCAGATATTGGCTTAATATTATTTATAATTAAATCAATGACTTACATTTTTTTTTGCCCCGCTTTTCTGTGTAAATCCAAAAAGCTGTATTTTTATCCAAAAATATAGAATAGAGAAAGGATCAGGGTGCTATTTCGGACATCCTCCTCACTATTTTTCCTCCAATCTCTTCTTTTCCTTGAAATGTATTTCTTTATTTCATAAACTTTATTCTGACCACGATGAAGTACATTGCGGACCTCCACATCCACTCCAAATTCTCAAGAGCCACCTCCCGCGAAATGGTCCTCGACGCCCTTGCCTGTTGGGCAAGGATAAAGGGAATACAACTTCTCGCCACAGGCGACTTCACCCACCCCGAATGGCTCTTTCTCCTCAAACAGAAACTCGAGCCTACAGGAAACGGGTTCTTCCGGCTCAAAAACATCGTTCCCTCTGAAAATGAATATCTCAGGCCTATCCCGCTCTCCAGGGAAGACGTTTCCTTTATCCTTTCCACAGAGATCAGCTTCATCTATTCCAAAAATGGCAGAGTCAGGAAAATCCATCTCCTCCTCCTCGCCCCGGATTTTGAGTCTGTGGACAGGATCAACCAGCAGCTTTCCGGATTGGGGAACCTGCGCTCGGACGGCCGTCCGATCCTGGGCATGGACGCCAAAACCTTCGTCAAGATAGTCGCCGACCACTGTCCCCAGTGTGTGGTCATTCCCTCCCATATCTGGACGCCCTGGTTTTCCCTTTTCGGGGCGAATTCCGGGTTTGACGCGATAGAGGAGTGCTTTGAAGAAATGACTCCTTTCATCTTTGCCCTGGAGACGGGGCTCTCCTCCGACCCGCCGATGAACTGGAAACTCTCTGCTCTGGATAAATACAGCCTGGTCTCCAACTCTGACGCCCATTCACCGTCTAAGATCGGCAGGGAAGCCAATGTCTTTGACACAGAGTTCAGTTACTCAGGCCTGGTCGATGCCATTAAATCCAAGGATCCGGATAAATTCCTGTTTACAGTCGAATTCTTTCCGGAAGAAGGAAAATACCACTACGACGGACACCGTAAATGCGGCGTCCTCCTCTCTCCCAGGGAAAGCATGCAGCACAATAACGTCTGCCCTGTCTGCGGAAGAAAGCTCACCATCGGAGTCATGCACAGAGTGGAAGAGCTGGCTGACCGCGAGCGGGCAGAATCCTCTTCCTTCAGAGTTCCCTATAAAAACCTGATACCGTTGAACGAGATCATCGCCCAGGCCCTCGAAAAAACTTCCGATTGTAAAAGCGTCTGGGATATTTATTTTCGTTTCATAAATGAATTTGAAAACGAACAGAACATCCTGACTGAACTGGACTTAAGGGAATTATTGAGATTGACTCCAGAGCGAGTGGGCTTAGGCGTGGATAGGATGAGAAAGGGAGAAGTCAAGATCATACCCGGACATGACGGCTGCTTCGGGCAGATCAGCCTCTTTGAGGAAAGCGTTGTGGAAGAGGAGGCGCAGGGACAGCTCAAACTGTTTTGATATAGGAAGAGAGAGACTGGCTCTTTTTCTCAAAATATAATATTCTGCAAGAATTATGAGAAAAGGCGCCTGTCCTCATTTTAGTTGGTAAGCTGATAAGAATGAATATGGGCCAAGGCACCGGGAGTTGCTTTAACTAATGTAAATGCAGTAAATAAGGTTACAATCTCTGTGCGGCCTGAAGCCGCCCTTAGCCCCCGGACCCCGAGGGAACCTGTCCCGTCGGTTCCCACCCGTCGGCATCCAGACCCGTTTAATAGAGGATGTCACACGAATTATTGCGTTAATATTAATTCAGTTAAAAATATGTTGATGAAGACACAATGAAAATAGATTTCAAGAAAAACGAGTTCAGCGAGCACATCCGCCTGACCCTTCTGGCTGTGGTCATCGGCTTCACCGCCGGTCTCGCCTCCGTCGCTTTTAAAGTCATGATTCATTTTTTCCAGGGCCTGTTCTGGAGAGCGCCCAGCATTATCTCCGGAGTCTCTTCCCAACCCTGGTTCCTGACAATACTCATCCCTGCTGCCGGCGGTCTGATCATCGGCCCGATCATTTATTACGGGGCGAGAGAGGCCAAAGGCCACGGAGTGCCCGAGATCATGGAATCCTTGATCCTCCGGGCTGGAAAAATCAGGAATCGCGTCTCCGTTATCAAATCCATTGCCTCATCGATATGTATCGGCTCCGGAGGCTCCACCGGCCGGGAAGGCCCGATCGTCCAGATCAGCGCCAGTCTGGCCTCCACAATAGGCCAGGTGTTCAAGATAAAAATCAGAGGTATGCGGACACTGGTCGCTGCCGGCGCTGGGGCCGGAATAGGCGCCACTTTTAACGCTCCCATCGCAGGCGCTCTTTTTGCTGTCGAAGTCATCCTGGGTGAATTCGGAATATTCTCCTTCAGCCCGATCATCATCGCCTCAGTCATCGCCACCTGGACATCACGGATGATCACCGGCGATTTCTCCGCCTTCGCCGTCCCCAAATACTCTCTCATCAGCTTCTGGGAATTCGGTCCCTACGTGCTCCTGGGAATAATGAGCGGACTGGTGGCCATTCTCTTCATCAAGGCTCTCTATTTTCTCGAGGACAGGTTCGAGGCGTTTCGCATCCATCCTATCATCAAACCAGCCATCGGCGGTCTGCTCGTCGGAGCCATCGGTCTGGGGCTTCCTCAGGTATTCGGCGTCAGCTACGAGGCCATAGATGCCTGCCTGCAAAACCAGCTGGGGTTCTGGCTGGCGTTAATGCTCATCTTTGCCAAGGTCCTGAGCACATCCTTGACCCTCGGGTCCGGAGGCTCGGGAGGTATCTTTGCTCCCTCCCTTTTTCTCGGGGCCATGACGGGAAATTTTATTGGATCCATCTTCCACAACATGGCACCGTCCTCCTTCTCATCCCCAGGAGCGTTTTCCCTGGTAGGGATGGGTGCCGTGGTTGCAGCGGCCACCCATGCTCCGATCACAGCCATCATCATCATTTTCGAGCTGACCAATGACTACAAGATCATCCTTCCTCTTATGCTCTCCTGCATCATTGCTTCCCTCATCACGGCCGGCCTTCATGAAGAATCCATCTACACCCTCAAGCTCAAACGCAGAGGCATCCTCTTCAAAGAAGGGAGAGAAGTGAACATCCTGAGGTCTTTTCCCGTCAGGGACCTCATCAGTCAAGATTATCAGGTGTTCCTGAACACAGATCACGCCGGGAGGATCATCGACCGGGCTATCAGCGGGAAACACCATGCCTTCCAGATTATCGATGCCTATAAGAACTATGTGGGATGCTTTTCCCTCAACCAGCTAAAAACGACTCTTTTCCATAAGGACGTCCTTGATTCTCTGATCATCGCCCAGGATCTCTCGATCCCCGGTATTCAAATTGACATCGATGACAACCTGGAGCGGGCCATGGAAATATTCGGACGGGAAGATGTGGCAGAAATCGCCGTCCTGGAGAACAAAAAGCTCATCGGCGTCATCAAGAGAAAGGACGTCATCGAGGCCTATAACCACGAGGTCGCCAAAAGAGAAGCGGCTTCAGGTCTGGTTCAGAAGCTGAAGTACACCCACATAGCCAAGATGATGGACATCGGCAAAGGTTACAGAATCATAGAAACGGAGGCGCCCTCAGCCTTCTGGGACAAGAGTCTGAAAGCCCTCAACCTGAAAGCGCTCTACAGGATCGATGTCCTGCTTATCCGGAGAAAGAGCCCCCCTCAAACCATCACTCTGCCCTCTGCGGACGAGGTCATCAGGAAAGGAGACACTCTGATCCTGGCCGGCCATGCGGATAATATTCAAAAGATTATAAAGAGCGAGAAACAAAGACTCGATGAACTGAAGAATCATAAAAAATGAAGAACACAAAAAAGTAACTATTCTTGCATGTCTTTTCTATACTTCTGAATAAGCTCATCCAATTCTTTCCGTTCGCCGGGAGAAAGACGGTCGTAGGTGCTTTTTTTGTACCTGTCGAAGCAATCAAGTGCTTTATCTATGTCACCTTTAAGCAGATAGGCATGCCCCAAATTATAAAGGGCATATCCAAGGCCGGGATCTAACTCCAGAGCCTTTTCCAAGCAGAAGACGGCACCATCTAAATGGCCGACAAGAAGGTAGGCCCCTCCAAGACCGTTGTAAGCCACAGCATACTCAGGATCGAGCTCTATGGCCTTTTTGAAATTGTCAAGGGCGTTTTGGTAAGCTCCCGGATTTTTGGTTTTCTTAAAATCAAAAAAATAGACATTTCCGAGATTATTGTAGGCCACAGGATAATCACCGTCCAAAGAGATGGCTTCTTCAAAAGCCTCAACTGCCTTCTCTAGCTTTCCACTATTCAAGTAAGCCACTCCAACACTGTTCCATATTTCAGGGTCAAATCTCATCCTGCGATACTCTTTTTTTTCAAAAACATCTATGACGACATCATATTGACCAGCATGAAGAAGATAACTGACATAGGTCAAAAAGATCTCATAGCTTGAAGGCAGATGATCAAGCGCCAACCTCAAAACTTCCAGGGCATTTTTCAACTCGCCCTTTTCTTTATATATCTTGGCAAGATTCAAGTAGGACGTGTCCACATCCTTCTTCTCTATAATGATTTCTCTTAGCAGATTTATCGCTTCTTCTACTTTTCCAGCTTGGTAAAGATTTAAAGCCTCTGAAGATTTATTATGATAAGGGAGGAGCATCTTGACATCACTCTCGCGGGTAAAATTCTCCTTCTTTATCACCTGGCGGCTCGAGATGTATCCTAAACTCTTTAATTTTTGAAAGCTTTCTCTATCAATCCTATGACTCTCTTCCTCTTCCGGTCGGGATTGATCTCTGATGATTGAAGCCAGCTTGCTTTTATACTTGTCTAATTCTTTCCTCTCAGCCAGGTTTATTTGCTCATCAAAATCCTTATCCAGATCATAGATCTCAGGGATAGGGGAATCAATAAACTTTTCCCCGCCAGAGATATATCCCCTTAAGGGTGCCCATCCTCTGCTGTAGTAAGGATACATGGATTCAAAATAGATGGGCTCTTCTGACAACTTTTTTCCCCTGAGAAGACGAAGAAGAGAGGAGCCTTGAAGAAAAGACGGTTTTTCAACACGTAAAATGTCACAAACTGTCGGAAATATATCTATATGACTGACTGCTTGATCCACTTGATTTCTTGCAACTCCTGGCAGATAGATAATGAGCGGAACCCAAATCGTGCTGTTGTAAGCAAAATACCCATGTGTCTCTTCTCCATGCTCTCCCAACGATTCCCCATGATCTGCCGTGAAAACAATCACAGTTTTCTCAAACGCATCTTCGTTTTTCAAGTAACCAAAAAGCTCTCCCAGAGAAAAATCCACATAAGCCACCTCTCCATCATAGGGATTATTCTTGAACTCTGACCTGAAAGGCTCGGGAGATTCATAAGGAGAATGAGGATCGAAACAATGAATCCAGAGGAACCAAGGCTCTTTTTGTGCTTTCAGCCACTCTACGGCTGTACCAACAACCTCACTCGCATTACGTTCTATGTAAAAAGGATTTTGAAAATTCTGGTTTCCGTAATCATCATTATAGAAATCAAATCCCTGATTCAGCCCGAACCTCATATCAAGAGGATATGCTCCAACAGCGGCTCCAGTTGCATAGCCGAAGCCTTTCAAATGCTCGGCCAAGGTTAAGAATTCCTCCCTTACAACGAAATTCGAGTTATCATGTACTCCATGAAATAGAGGCGTCATTCCAATAAGTATGTTTGCATGGGAAGGCAAGGTAGTTGAAGTGTGGGCAAAGGCGTTCTTGAACAAGATTCCTCTTTCAGCCAGCCTATCAATATTTGGTGTTTTCACATTTTTACTGCCATAACAACCCAACCTATCGGCTCTCAAGGTGTCTATGGTGATCAGCAGCAAATTCATGGAAACTTCTTCTTTTCTTTTTGAAGATAAAGGAGATGATTGAACAAATAAAGAGAAGAAAAGAAAGAGAAACAAAAGGAAAAGAATAAAGCGATTTTTCATTAACTCACTTATCCTCTTCTCCATCGATTGTGTTCAAGAGAGGAGATGCTCACTTTCCTAGCCTTCATAAAATCTCTCTCAAGTTCTTCATTTATTTTGATTTTATCATCAAAAAATCTAAAAATAAAGCCTGTCCCCCTGTAAGAAATGGAAAGCTCAGCCTTCATACGTCAGGGCACGGCCCGGCAGTGGACAGTCTAGATTTACGGTCATCCTCATTGATCTCTCTTTATATAAAAAGGGGCCAGGCCCATTTTTTTGCCTTTTTCTAATAGAGATAATTCTGTTTCAAAAGAAGCCTGGCTCTTTTTCTTAATGAAGGAAGAGCATAGATCGGGAGGGAGAGGATTTGTGGCGCGGTAACGGACGGAGACACACCTTGACAGAACCCATCCTCACGTTCTATCGGCCACCTTGGGCAGCCCCCTTTCCTTGACAAGACCCAAGCCAAGCCTTATATTAAGTCTAAATGGCAAAGAGGAGTGAGTCATGGAAATTGAGATGAAGATCAAGGGTCTTGTGGTCGACCCCATATCCAAAATGCCCATCGTTGTCCTCGAGGATCTCAACAGCGAACGGATCCTCCCTATCTGGATCGGAGTTTTCGAAGCCAATGCCATCGCCCTTAAAATAGAAGACATCTCCACACCTCGCCCCATGACCCATGACCTGGTTAAAAATTTCCTGGACAAGCTCAATATCTCGGTCGAAAAAGTCGTCGTTAACGACGTCAGAGACAACACTTTTTACGCCTTGATATACTGCCGCTACAACGATCAAATTATCACCATCGACTCTCGTCCTTCTGATGCAATCGCCCTGTCTCTCAGAGTGGAAGCCCCCATATTCGTCGAAGAAGATGTAGTGAAAAAAGCCCATAGTCTGAAATTCGACGAGAATCTTGAGGGCTCAGAAAAGCTCAAGAAGTGGCTGGAAAACTTGAAGCCTGAAAACTTCGGCAAATACAAGATGTGACAGAGGTTCATGTAAAAAGGGCGGGGTTCCTTTTTCTCTTTTTTAACCAGAAGGCCAAACCAACGAAGTCTGATTCCAGATTTGCGTCTAATGTCGAGCCCTGACCCCTTTACGTTCTCAGCGTGAACAGCAAGTAGAGTCCGGTCAGGCCGAAAATCAGGTTAGGACCCCACGCGCTCAAAAAAGAATTCAGATAATTCACATATCCCATGCCCTGGAAAATCGCGACCGCTCCCCAGTAGACCATGGCTATCAGGATGCTCAAACCGATTCCCACCAGAGTTCCTCTCCTTCCAAGAGAAAAAGCAAAAGGAATGCCGATGATCGTCATGATCAGACAGATAAAAGGAAAGGATATCTTATAATCCAAATCCACCCTGAACCTGACTGTGTCGAAGTTTCTCTCTTCAAGCTCTCTGACATACTTCCTGAGCTCACCGTAGCTCATCTGGTCAGGTTCCTTCCATTCCTTCAGGAAATAGCTCTTGTCCTCCTGGATAGGCAGAGCCATCTGCTTTTGTTTTCCATATTCTGTCATCTTTCCGCCGGAAAAGTCCCGAGACCAGCACTCCTCCAGGTCAAGCTGGCCGTCTCTCAGATAGGCCCGTTCAGAATAGACCCTCCTCCTGACCGTCCAGGCGGATGAATCGAAATCATAGACCGAGAGCTGATTGAAGGCTGACTTCTCTGGGTCAAAATAATTATAATGAAAAATCCTGTTCTTCTCCTTACCCAGCACCCAGCGGCGGTCAAGATAATGGTAGCTGCGCGCCGGGCGGTCGTTGATCCTGTTCCAGACTTCTTCTGCTTTCCTGTTCGCAAAGGGAAGAATATTCTCCTGGATATAAAAGGAAAAAAAACTCACCAGGATGGCCATGAAAAGGACGGGAAGAATGATGCGGTAAAGGCTCATGCCGCAGGCCTTCATCGCCGTGATCTCGTTGAATTTGGTCAGGAGACCCAGAGTAAGAAGAGCTGTTGTCAAGGCAGAAACCGGCAGAATGAAATATATAAATTCCGGGATGCTGTAACGTATAAAGTCGAAAAGCATCATGAGGGATTTGTTGTGCTCATAGACATTATCGAGGCGTTCAAAAAAGGTCACTATCACTGAAATCAAAAGCAGGCTGAAAAAAATGAGGAAAAAAATGGCCAGGTATTTCCTGATGATATACCGATCCAGGATATTGGGAAAAGGCAGAGAGAGGCGGGGGAATCTTTGGGAAGCTTTCTTTTTCCTGGCTAAGGCGGTTTCCTTTCCTCTTTTCTTGAAAAAAATAGGAATGAAAAAAAGACGAGTTTCCTGTAAGGATCTCAAAAATAAATACACACCCATCAGAAAAAGCAGGATATTCGGTCCCCACATACCCAGCCAGGGAGAGATTTTGCCATCCATGGCCATTTTTTCTCCTGCCGTAATCAACACATAATACACCAAGATTATGCCGATGCTTATCGTAAAGCCGCTGGTCCTCCCTCCCTTTTTTGTTGAAGCCCCGAGCGGAAGGCCCAGAAACCCGAAGATCACGCAGACAAACGGGAGCGCAAACTTCTTATGAACCTCTACCCAGTATGATCGGTGATCCTTCAGCCTCCGCAGGTATGCGAACTCTTTTTTTTCAGATTCTCCCCGTTGTTCAGCCAGCTTGACCAAATCCTGCTTTACGGTTTCGATATCTGCAAAGAGCTCCCGGATATCCTTTTCTCTGGCTCCTTTTTTCATGGAGATGGAAGTGAACAGGCTTTCAATGTTGATCTCCTCTTCATCCTTCTCGAAAGTCGTCACTCCGTACTTCTCGGGTTGGGATGGAGAATACGAATGGAGAGTCCCGTTGAAGAGCTCAAGGATGGCTCTCCGCACCTCCGGGAAGAAGTTCAGCCCTCCCCTCTCCGCAGTTATAACCCTCGGCTCCTCCTTTGGGTCGCTGAAGTAGACAAATATATTTTCCCAATCCTGTTCCTGACTCATCCCCTGGATAAAAATGACTGTGCCGGGAATGGATTCGTTAAATTCGCCGGGATGGATCCGGAACTGCACCCGGCTTAGAACGGAGTGAGAGAGGGTCTGTTTCATCCTGTAGTTGAAGCGGGGAGCCAGATAAAGGGCAAAATAAGAGGTGAGCAACCATCCAAAAAGGGAGAAGACGAGCACCGGACGGAGAAGCCTCTTGTAGCTGATCCCCAGGGTCTTAAAGGCCATGATCTCAGAGTCAGAAGAAAGACGGCTCAGCCCTCCCAGGGTGCCCATCAATACGGCCATGGGCACGGTGAAAGCCAGGATAGAGGGAATCAGATAGAAAAGTATCTCCAGTACCGCTTTTAATGGAACCCCCCTGGTTACGAATATCTCAGAGAGCTGCAGAATCTGGTTCATCAGCAGGACAAAGGTGGCGAGGAGGAGGCCTATGAAGAATGGGGGGACAATCTCTTTGATGACGTAACGGTCAAAGAACTTGAACACTCTGTTTATATACCACAGAAAGACGGCAAAAAAAAGAAAGGCCCTGCGCGAATGCCCAGGGCCTTTTCCGCTATCCTGAGAACTTATTGTAAACGCAATAAATGTTTTACCATTGTCATTGCGAGCCCCAAAGGCGTGACAATCTCTTTCTCTGTATGGTTCTGTACGAGATTGCTTCGTTTCACTCGCAATGACATATTATTTAATGCGTTTAAATTAGTACATGTCTCCCGGTGGGGGAGGATACTTCGGTCCCTTTTCTTCTTCGGGAATCTCAGAGACCAAACCTTCTGTTGTCAGGAGTAAGCCAGAGATACTGGAGGCGTTCTGCAAAGCAATGCGGACCACCTTGGTCGGGTCCAGAACACCTGACTTGATCAGGTTCTCGTATTTCTCTGTCAGAGCGTTGAATCCCGTATCCTGTTCCTTCTCTCTCACTTTCTCGACAACGATGGAGCCTTCGTGACCGGCGTTATTCGCGATCTGCCGCAGAGGCTCTTCCAGGGCTCTCTTGATGATCTTGACACCGATCTGCATGTCATCTTCGAATTTTAATTTTTCTAGGACTTTCTGGCACCTCAAGAGAGCGACTCCTCCGCCAGGAACGATCCCCTCTTCGACTGCGGCCTTGGTGGCATGCATGGCGTCTTCCACTCTTGCTTTTTTCTCTTTGAGCTCTGTCTCTGTAGCCGCTCCGACCTTTATCAGGGCGACTCCGCCAACCATCTTGGCCAGTCTCTCCTGCAGCTTCTCTCGGTCATAGTCAGAGGTGGTATCTTCGATTTGAGTCCTGATCTGCTTGATCCGGGCCTGAACGTCTTCGGTTTTTCCTTTTCCTTCAACAATGGTCGTGTTGTCCTTGTCTATAACAACTTTTTTGGCGTTGCCCAGCCAATCGACTCCAACACTTTCCAGCTTCACACCGATGTCTTCGGTGATCACCTTTCCTCCGGTGAGGATGGCGATATCCTCTAGCATGGCTTTTCTTCTGTCCCCGAACCCGGGGGCTTTGACGGCAGCGCACATGAAGGTTCCTTTGAGCTTGTTGACGACCAGCGTGGCCAGGGCTTCACCCTCGACCTCTTCGGCAATGATC
>Ga0224501_10002179_pt1 | contig 15318 bp, 8 predicted proteins | sample SF_Oct11_sed_USG_4_FD_169105 | JGI IMG/M metagenome (GOLD analysis project Ga0224501, IMG submission 169105) | Sediment microbial communities from San Francisco Bay, California, United States - SF_Oct11_sed_USGS_8_1 | ecosystem: Environmental > Aquatic > Marine > Sediment | place: USA...
CTGGGATTTTGTGTAGACATTTGTAAAATTTGCAGAATGCCAGGAAAGTGCTAACCTATAGAAAAACCCGAACTGCCTGCCAAGCCAAAAATTAAGTCTGTGCGCTAGCTGACCCTTAGCCAGACAGAATAGGGCGCATTAGGCCAATCAGTGCATTTTTTCTTGCTTGATATCCCCGCTGTTACAGTGAAGCTGCTGGGTTATATACTGTGTTTTGTTGTCCCTACCTAAAACTTAACATAGAGTACGCGCGGGTCAATGTCAACGCTCCACCTCATAGTGAGGATTGTTCTGAGCGAGGATTAAAGTTAAGAGCTCATACTCATCGCGGGGACCTCCCCCCCCCCAGGACTGGGATTCGAATCCAGATTATCACGACTGTGAACCCAGCTACAACGGTAAGTTGTGACGTTGGAATGTCCATAGAGTGTTTGCCCCTTGCCCATGTATATGTACACGTTTTGTTTACTGTAACTCATTTTACAGGTGTGGAGTGTGGATAATCTGCGATAGACTAACGCTGTATTTAAATCTATAGGTTTTCACCAACGGAGCCTTAACAAACTCTACAGATAGAAGCTCATGCGTTTGGACTTTAGCTTACTTAGATACAGTCATGCTCATCTGCGTATACATCCATGTCCCTGTTTCATAGTAGATAACCTGTATTAGGTTATAATGCAAAATTTTATGTAATTCGCGTTGACCGCGTCCTCCCTTGGCAGGTTTTATCGCACTGTTCTATGGTGACATTTAGACAGATCCCGGTATACTCACAGTGCTAGATAAATGTTTTTGCTTAGCTATATTTATATTATAATAATTTGATTGTTACATTTTTTACATACTCGCTTTCTTAATCCGTGCAAACCTGCAGGTTGTGTGTATTATGAAATAATAATAATATATTCTATGCCTTTACATGACGACTTCATTGCATAGAACGGGTCTATTCTCGAAAACTTTGCCCGCCGATGGCTGGGTAAACACTGTAGTGTTGGGAGGCATTTCAAGAATACATTGTGTCGCTAGTGTTTTCAATGTGGTCACTGCGGTCCATGAATTCATCAATATATTGTGAAATAACTCATAAGCCAGTGGTGGAACGTCAAGCTACACCTGGTAGGTTTCAACCCAGACCATCGGCACACTTTTAGACTAAAATGTTACCATTCTGTCACTAGTGTCAACATTTCAGGAATAGGCCTAATATTTCAATAATATTTTTACCTGGAACTTTGGTCTATGCGCGTCAAGAAACAGGGATTCAATTTACTGCAGAGCACAAGGTGATGTTCAAATACATTCGTTCACAGCAGATCATCTATCATATCATTATAAGATTGAAGGCATTTTTCTTAGTGGACGCCATGCAGCTGTAGTTTTACCCTTTGGCCCTCTGAGACCTGTGTACAAGGCAGCATATGCGATCGGCCTGAAATGATCCCTTGAAATACTCCACCACGGCCAAGATTTGAAGCAGGGATGCGGAGAAGACAGACAATGAGATAAATTCATTCTCCCCTTGAACTATTATGACGGAGTCCCATTAGAGATGGTTACAAATTGTCATCCATTTGTGTTAGTTGAGGATTGTGTAAACAGTGGAACCCATAGGTTGAGCACTGCTGAATCCTCAGTTAACAGCCGACTGCTGACTAGGGCTGTGATAAACAACCATTCATCCAGATTGAACTGGTACCACCTTCTGAATCAGCTGCTGTTGTGCTTTTACTAAATCATCAGCCTTACCATCGGTATAAAATTTAAAGTGGGGAACTGTAGATTAGATAGTCAACATGGGCCATAGTTCATCCCATTGCAGTACAAGTCTGTAGTTACGTTTCCTCGATTGAGTTTGGAGAAAAGTATTTGCAAGTGTGAAAATGTGCATCAAAATCCCACTAAAGAGATAGTATGAGGGGGGGGGTGACACTGATCATCCAGCATCCTCCTGCTCATATATGGGGACGCCATTCCCTACATTTCCTCAGAATTAAAGCACTGCATACCAGTCAACTTCAGCAAGAGTAGGGTCAGCTGTGCAGATACACAACTCCTGAAATTTTGATTGCGCAGCGCGTGATATGTCATGACTGCACCATTTAGATCAGTTGCCGGGCTAAATATTACTTTTTTTACTGGTTACAGGTTAGCATAAAACACCAGGAGCGGCTCAATATCGATGCTTTATGTCACAATGACCGTTGTTTTTGTTTTTAGCTAGGGTTATAATGAGGAACTCACACTTACAGCGAGAGTCAGCTATCACTGGGATTTGAATCAAGGCTCTCGGGGCTGCGGGCTCAGGGCTGCGTGCTCAGGGCTGCGGGCTCAGGGCTGCGGGCTCAGGGCTGCGGGCTCAGGGCTGCGGGCTCAGCGCTGCGGGCTCAGGGCTGCGAGCTCAGCGCTGCGGGCTCAGGGCTGCGGGCTCAGCGCTCTAACACTGAGCTATCCCGTTATCCCTTGTGAATCTTCAACTTGAATCGTTAAACGTGATTTTGTTTTCTTCACCCATTTGTCTCACCTGGGACTTTCTAGCTCAACCCTGTTGGACAAATGCGAGTAGTGAATTCAGTCCTGTTAATTTTCCCATGACATGTAAAATAGGCAAATGAAACTATTGATATTACTTGTCTAGGGTCATTATCTATCTTATTGGTCAAGTTGTGTATTGGTAATTAGTGCCCATTACTAGAAGGCATCACTGTATGATATATAAGGATCACATTGACCGGCTTAGGACAGTCTCTAAAGGTTAACTGTATTCGGTGGTGACAGAATACACACAGCTGGAAATATCATATAATGGTGAGTTAGTTTATAGTGTAGTAGTGACAGATCTTTGAGTTGAATTAACTTAAACTCATCAGCCAACAGTCTATGGGTCTATGGACAAACTTTGTTTTGATGGCCATATGTAGTTGTCATTGGGCGTGCTATACATGCGCAGGTTTTAAAGACACCTTATAACTGCAAAGTGTTCTGCCTATTGAATGAACTATCCTAAAGCTGTTTCGCAGACAAAGTTTGAGACGCACTCTTAGGAGTCATTCTTTGAATAAAAATATTTCCCATTTATATAAGGTTGCTATCCTTAGTATATCTATCTTGAAACCTATGATATTTGGTAATGCAATCACATGTCTTCAGTTTTATTGCACAAACTGTTAGCGTTAATAATAATAATAATATGAACATTCAGGTACACACAATTTTCAGGAAATCTCAAAATTCAAGTCAACTCAAATATTTAGCACACCCCATGTTTGGCCACGTCATTCAGTGGGCATTTGGTATCTTGAGTGCAAAACCCCAAAACTTACTGACGGGAATAACAAGGATATCAGGATTCATTACCTTACTGAGATCAACTGCATCGCATATAATTTCACAGCATAACAAAAACAGTCAAACCTATAATTTTGATCTCTTACTCAATTTCTTGTTTCAAGACTCTTTTTGTTAAAGAAATTTTAGCTAATAACATTGATAACATCATTTTATTGGATGGCTTGCTTCTTACTGCTAATTTGTTAACCCGTTAACCATATGATAACCTCTGTATCTGGGGGCCGTTCCATTCCGTTCTCCGTAAATTGCCGCGGCTCTAGGCAGCGAAAAAGCTTGCCGCTGGAAAGGAGCCCAGTACCTGGTATTGGGTTGCCGCATAAAATGTCCTGATTTCGGCATGCGCCCAAGACACCAGCAATGAATTTTTATTGATTGACTTATGTTTGTTATTATCCCACCCTTACGGTCGTCTTCTTGGTTGCGTCACTGTACACTACTCTTAGGTCAATGCCTCTATGGGAGGTCATGATTGATGCTCGTCAGCTGGCAAACCAGTCTTGCCATATGTAATGGCATGTAGTGTGAAAGTGTGACCAGTATAGCTTATTGCTTCTCCAGTCTTAAAGTCCTAAGTATAGGGTGAAGGCGTTCTACTCGGAGGTGCAGTTCAGCCGATACAACATGGGACATATCTTGATCATCTTTTTATTTCATCAGGTGCTGTGTAGGCGATCCAATAAGAAGTTACCTATGTGCTTTGCCTCTCTGCTATTTGTAACTGTATATTGCGTCAACACAGCAAAGGCAGCTTCATATAAACAGCTACATACAGCAGAAATGACAATCTCACAGGACCTATTAGAAAATGCTTTATCAGACAGACAGGAAATCGGAAGCAGTCATGCTATGAACCATAAATATACTAAACAAGAAAAACTCTCTATCTTGGACGCGTTTTCCATTTTTATGTTTGACAAACCCGCTGAGGATATAATCGCAAATGAAGCGACTACTCCCAAAACGACGCCGCATAGGAGACTGAATACACGAAGAAAGGCACGACACAGACCTGTGAAAAATATCGGCCTTGACACGGACTCTATGTTAACATCTCAATCCTCTATTTTGTTAGAGACTGATCTACTCTTGCAGATTATGAGACAAAGAAAATTATTCGGTACTTTAGAAGATGTCAAAAAGACTATGGGTACCCAGCAGAATGGTTGATTATATGTTCCTTTTAATGATCGCTTTTGCAATCGTTGTGATACTGTTTTAAAAAATAAAGGCCTCATCTACACATCTGTGAGAAGTAAAAATAAAGCCTCATCTACACATCTGTGAGAAGTAAAAATAAAGCCTCATCTACACATCTGTGAGAAGTAAAAATGAAACTGCTTATGAGGTCAGTGTTGAAAATAAGAAAATATCTCAAGCTGTTAGTTACCCAGCCTCACGGAGGAAGATCAATACCAGGACATTTATATTCGCGTTTCTGTTGTTCTCACCACTGCACCAGTCATGGAAAATCCTTCAATGAAAAACTACACTTAAACATAATATGAGAAGAATACTGGTATAAACATTGTTCATATATCAGTTTTACCCCAAAAACTATTTACTGGTAGCTGCGGTATCAGCGATCGGGTTGAACTTTAAAGCAGCGAAATAGCTCGATGCAGGAGATCCCGGGTACAAACCCTCCACTCCCTTGTATGGAATACTCAAAAAACTCCTTTAGCTCTCAAACCAGTCTCCGATTTAGGAGGTGCATAAAATAGGATAGCAAATCCCACCCAGAACAATGAAAAGGGCATAGAAAATTTAATGACATCTCTGCAAAAATCCCATTGGCCAATCAAAATCTGGCTCCTAACCGATAACCCCAAAATACGTCATTTTCCCGTTGAACGAGTCCGAGTTAGGTCAGAGGCTGACGCACAATCAGCGAAGTGTGAACGAAACACACGGAAAAAACGCCATAATGACTGATTCAGCAAAACAATACGCAGGCATGTCAACTTCTTTCTACCGCGAGAAGACTTCAGATAATCATTGACAGCACTTTGTATTCAGTTTGATATAATCTGGGGACATTGGTGGATGCGCCTCGTAATGAGTGGTAAGAGTATGTTATACCACTACTGTTTCTCTTGTTTGCCTCTCCAATCTTCAATATACCTGTTAATGGTCAGTTTATAGGCATACTCCAGATTTGTTACAGAACAATCACGGGTATTTTGTATTTGATGGTCTACAGTTCTCCATTGTTAGGCTCAAACAATGCCAATTTCTCATTAGTTCCATTTTGAAGCTTGGATTATATGAATTTGCTTCCTAAATAATTAGAATCCTCTCAAACTAGTATGAGAAGTGATGATCACGGCTCATGGATTGAACAAACGAAGGTGCTTTTACAGACCATGTTGGATCTGATCTGAAACGAAAGCTCAAGATCGACGTCCGAAAACTCAAAAGTGGGGAAAGAAGCAACTAGATAGTGAAGAATGAAGTAGCGAATTCCGATGAGCAAAAATGGGTTACGGGTTCCAACAAACACAAGTTCGGCACCATTGATTGGCTATAAAGTAATCTGGGTTCAGGCATCAAACGGACCCCGGAGGCCTGAAACTAGGTCTGATGATATGAGGTCGGATGCCAGATCAGACTAGACTGAATCCAATCTGGAGGTAAAAAGGACCGTAAAAGCACCGTTAGGTTCGTCACGTTGAATCATATTCTCACTGTTTTTAATAAAACAAAACAACTCATGCAACGCAAGCGTTTCTTTACATGCACAACATCTTTACTTGACTGTAGCATTTGGCAATAATACATTCAGAGTACATTATACTACCAGCATAGTACGCATACAAAATAGGAGACGGGTAGTAAAAATCTGATGATACAAATAAAAATATTGAACAGGCGACAAAATGCTACTGAATGTCAAAATCTATTGTGATGTGTCTTGACTGATGCACGTATTGCGTATAGCACCCATTTCTGATCGTCCAAATGGCATGATAGCACAATCTCTGCAACTTCATCCTGTTATCTCTGTGTAACCATTATGATACCCATACACCAGCAGCCTGTGTATGCACAGTGAACACATGGTGATGCCGGCCTGCACTCAGACCACACACAGACTACGACGCAAGCTTTCAGCGAAACTCTATGCCTTTCTTCCGAAGTGTTAATAAGTAATATAGAATTCCTGACTGGTACATAGCGTCATTTGCTCCACTGGAGAATAGGTCCATTGGATCAGACGGAGCAGTCTTGTCAGCCGGCTTTAGAAGAGTAGGTCCAAATACCACGGCTAAGTTATGGAATGGCATCTTGTTCTTTTCACTGTGATCCCCAATTCTACAAAATGCAAAAGGGGGTACATAACAGCAGAGGTTCACTAGTGACACTGGTTTCACTCAGTAAATCTATTCGTGCCTTTGAACTGTTTTTTATATGAAATTTAATATCAGATGAGGATAAATCTTGGCCTCCACGACTGTAGGATTATTCACTCTCCAGGTTGTCACTTCTCATTTCTAAACGAAGAACTGAGTCAGATGTCCAACTGTCGACAACATTGGTTAATCAATAGCCCAGAATTTATATATATTTTCATTTTACCCTGCCAATTGGCTATATTGTTAAGTGGATTCTACAGGTTTGAGATCTGGGAGTAGGAAATGATGTGAGGAGCTCATACTCGCAATATGAGCCCGACATGGCCGGGGCTTGAATCCAGCATCTCTCAGTCTGGAGTATAACACCCTGGCCACTAAGATGTCCCGCAGTTGCAATTTGATGTAACAATTTATCTGTAGGACCTGATTTGTGGTGCACCACCTTTCCTGTTAGGGTTTGGTTGTCTAGGCGCACAAAATCACTTCCGTCCTTAAACTGTCTCATTTAACTCGGGCATTTAGGCCTTTGTCTTAATATTGATGTTTGTGACGTGATCCAGCCATTTGACACTGAATAGTTTTCATTCAATAATCTACAGCCGTGATGCTGTCAACCAATTATTGGCTCAGTTCCGTCTCTCAAAGCCCGGTACCCTCGTGCCCGAGGCATCGCCAGGTATTACGCAGACACATGCGGAAGGGTACGACCTGATACTTACATGACAAGATGGTCTAGCACAGCGATACATGTGTGATAATTATGGTCAGGCAGTGAGCCCACCAATGAGATCATTTTCTTCTCCTTCTCATCCTTGTCCTGAATCTCTACAACGTTAAAGATTAGGTATTCATTTGGGTGGGTTGGCATGTAGAAATAGAATGTATCATTGGACGAAAGCAAACGGAGGTAGCAGCAGCTTGTGGGGAGTCAATCAGCGGAGCTCCTGGTTTCAAGTGAAGCCCCACTGGGCTATTACCACTTTGGATAAATCCAACTATGCACCAAAAAACAAAACAAAAACTTTTGTATTATTGTAAAACATTAAGAATTCTGAAGTGCCATTGAAAAACGAGAGATAAACAGAACCAATTTAAATGAAATAGCTTGACGCGCACCTCCGAACCAGACTTTTTTACGGATTCGCTTCAATCAGACCTTCCTTTTTATGCCTCTGAATACCATGTATATACTTACTATAGGCCTCTGTATGCCATGTATATACTTACCATGGGCCACTGTATATCATGTATATACTTAGTATAAGCCTCTGTATGACATGTATACACTTACTATAGGCGTCTGTATACCATGTATATACTTACTATAGGCCTCCACTAGGTTGGGATAAAGGTTGTCAGTAAACAGTGCCTCTGGTAGCTCGCGGAAGTAAAGTTTCAACGCTCCAGTCACCGCATTTATCTCCACTTCTTGTAGACTGGTTTTGCCCGCCTTGGCATCTGCAAGCGGATGGCCAATGACATTCTTTTTTTGTTGTTCTACTTGGGTATTTGGTCGTTAAATTCTCACCAACAACTTTGTAGTTAGAGGTGGGTTTGTGTATCTTTGAGGCTAACCCGCCAGTATACACAGTAAAAAATCAATACAGTTGGGTTAAGCTGGTGGGAGTATTTAGCCGGGGATTTTGAACTGCGTGGTTTGTAGGTTAGGTCACATGGGAGCAGCGCTGCGAGACATATGTATCACAGTAAGATGAGCACGGATGTAATAGCATCATTATAAATCGCCATTTACTTTTATCGAAAGCCTTCCGTATATACTGCACGTCACTAGTCGTTCCCGAAACTCTGTAAATGCCTGTCTCATCCAGTCCCCGCGACTCGACATCCACCATACACGCCGTGACGAACGCGGGCACTTTCAGCCCTTCCTTCCGACAGGTACTCGATAACTTCACACCAAAGAGTCCACTGTCAACCTACAATCGGAGTGCAATTCTACTTTGCAAAATCAGTACCAAACTTCAAATTTAAATGGACCCGCAAGCCAGGGCATGCTGGAGCTATGAGTTATGTGAGGGCCCTACTCACCGTGGCCGCTCAGCATGATTAGTCATCGATCTTTCTCGCTATTTAGTGCATACACGGGTTGTGTTACCCTTACCATTCCTAACTTAATCTATCCACCATGAAAACTCGTCAGTGGTTTGACATTAGGTAGTCAGTGATCAGTTACTGGGATGTCGCAGTGGAATTATGGGGGAGGAGAAATTATGATCAGAGGATTTCTAGCTGACCTCCGGGTGATGAGTATTGGACTCTCTAGGGAGAGAGAGTCGGGAGTTAGGAAGAAAAAGAGGCGGCCTGATTCGCTTCAATTGCCCCGACACGATTACAATGGCTTGAGTTTTTAACTCAGTTAGTATTAGTAATGGCCCCTTGTACTTTTTACGGCTTCCAATTTTTACTGCAATGTTGCTGCCTCAAATAGCTCCCATTGAAACTACATCTTCAGCCAGCCCTAGTTTTTCAATGGAATTTTCTGCTTAAAAAGACAAGAGGGAGTTTTGATGTCTGAAATTTAGTGGCGTTACCTTAGATGGTAATCGGCGGATCGTTTGCTCTGATGTCTTGTATTTGATGGAGATTGTCAGTGTGACTTCATTCATGGACAGCTCTTTTTCTTGAAAACCTTGTTTAAGCCAGTGCTTATTTAGCTAAAAATAAATAAAACGTGTACAATATGAAACCTCTTTCAGTGGATCAGTTATCCTCTATCATTGAATATTGAGAGTTCTCCGGTGGTTTCATGGAATACAGCAGACTGGAGCGATGGTCCAATCACTGAGAATGATTTGAAGGATGGTTCCATTGCAGAAAGGCATTTTTCAGTCAATGTCTGTCCGTGGTTCGACGTAGGCCTTCCTCCTTGATGTCCACAGAGTGTGTGGTGCTATTGAGGGGAGATTGAGCCATTTTCTGCCACGCTGGCTCAGGGTGGGTTGGCAGAGTGTGATCAGCCAGGGAAAAGATCTTTTGAAATATATCACCACTGCTGGGAATTGAGCCCGGGCAACCAAAAGGACAGACAGTGAGATACATTTATTCTCCTACTGAGCTATCATGACTGGCTCTGAGCCATACATATAGTAAACAATGGGATGAAGCACTGCCCAGAGGCTGAAGCCTACAACCACGCAGCTCCATCCTGATATGACCCTTATTGACCTTCAGAACCGGTTAGAAGCAGAGATATGCATTGTTACTCACATCTAAGGCACTCTTTCCGAGTAGCACATCCCCAGTAGCCGTCGTTTGGTAGCAGATCAATCTAAGTGTGCTGGCAGCTTCCAGGTCCACCTCAAACGTTTCATTCCAGACTGGACACTGGGTCGAGTGCATTTTATTTGTCTTTGCTTTGAGATTAAAATGTCCAAATGAGTCCACTTCAATGGCAGTAAATGTATCTGAAAGAGACCTTAATATATAGCCCCAGACGGGCTAAACAGTGCAATGATTTCTTTGAATCTCAGAATGGCAGAGACATAGGCCCTTTCCTTTACAGGTAAGTCGACGCTTGGATTCAAAATCAAACACGGTCAAAAAGCTATAGTCATATATTCAAAAACGGTATTCACAGTAGAATCTCCAATGAGCTTTTCTCTATCACAGCATTAGTTGAGAACCACACTGACTGACTGAATGGTGTAATCTACCAACCGCACGCTTCTTGCAGTCCCATTATTTTGTGTATAGTGATGGTGAGCTGTCCACTGATTATGTCCTCATCTGAAGCTTCCTTTAGTACCATCTCACCAACATTATTCAGCTGTACGTTGTCCTTGACACTGTCAACGACAGTCTGCACTTCGAGAAGACTCAACTTTTGGCTCGTTGTTGGCACTGTAAAAAAAGTACCCAATTCAACTTTAAAACCGCAGGCCGATCATATGCTGGGCTTATACCCATCTGCTCGTTGAGTTATTCCCCCGTCAGCAATCTGTGATTATCCTTTCCTTAGAGCAAAGAAGCCCGCACATGAAGCGTAATGAATGATAGTAATCACTCCACAGAATATTCGAGGGGACCTCTCAGATAATCAATGCATGTCGAACAATCACCGGGTATCAGAAAGGTTCACTGACGAGCTCGCTGCAAGAATTTCGGAGGAGTAATGTTGCAGAAAAAGATGAATTCCCGCGTATAGACCGAGCGATTGTCCGCATAATTCCCTGCCAGCTGTCCACAGTGACCCCCACACTAGGTAAACTGAAGCAGGTAAAACCTAGCTGCAGGCTTATGACGCAGGTTTACTTCTTTTGTTTCTACCTCAGCCATTGTCTGTCCGTGGTTGGACTTCGACCTTCCTTTTCGATGTCCACAGGTCGTGCGGGGGAGGGGAAGTTGAGCCATTTTCTGCTACACTGGCTCAGGACGCTGGCTCAGGACGGGTTGGCAGAGTGTGATCAGCCAGGGAAAAATCCCTCGAAATACTTCGAGAATTGTACCCAGGCCACAGGGAGGACAGACCGTGAGATACCTTTGTTCACCCACTGAGCTATCCTGACTGACTGCAGGTTTACTACTCCTTCACAATTGCTGATACATGTACGTTGCGCGTGAACAAACAGAAGGTTGAGCGGAGGTGTGCTATAATTATGTGTGTGGTGGAGTTGGCGGTACTAGGTAGAGGTTGACACAGTCCATTAGTAGCAAACAGATAATTTTTCCGTTCCTGATAATGAAGAGTTAATGTTGGTAATGGATGTGTTCTCGACATGGCACCGCTGTCATTGGAGCAAAACTCGGAAAATTTCATAAAGTCTGGCTTGATGCCTTAAGCCCTACGTGCGATCACAAAAATAGTAATTCCTGACATTTTTGCGGATATTTTTGGATGGGATTCTCAAAAATCCTCCCGGTTTTTATCAGCGATCCACCAAAAAACATGTATACAAAGGGATCTAAATGTGAAGCCTCGTGCTGGTGTTCAGACAGGGTTCATAATCACACCAATATCAATGGCTTTTAAGCCTCGACGCTGGAAAGCTCAAATGAGAGAGGTCTCAATAGCGTGTCACGGCTAAAGGTTTATGCCGACTTGCCACAACTATCAGATTATGTGCAATCATCCATGACTGTTCATCCACAAGGGTTTGCTACATTTAAATGACAAAACTACACAATGCCTATACTGTAACTAGTTTTATACATTGCGGCAGTTAACAGAGATAATTCTCAAAACAGGAGAACCAAAATTGAATTTGAATTCATTTTTTTTAACGATCTGAAGCCAAGTTTAGTGAGCGGTTCCAACAATCACTCGCAGAGTTCTCCCGCTTACCTTTTGCCTGTAACGCCTTCAGACTCTCTTGCCATTCTCGTCGCTCGTAGTCAGACGGAAGCAGGAAGACGAAGTGTGAGCCTTGCTTTGTCTTGATAGTGAGACTGAGCCTGGGTTCTGCTAGCAGTAAATTACCTTCTTGTTCTTGTATTTTACGGGTCAGTCTTTGTACCTTATAGTTTGCTGTAGTCTCTATTTTTTTCTAAAAATAGACAAGTAATTCATAGTAGCTCCCCAGAGTTAGATGCATCTCCAAAAATACCTGAGCTAGCAGAAAATTATTGCATGGGTGTGCCACATATTACAGCAGAGCATAGATGGGTGATAAATTTATGCAGCAGAGCAGCAGTCAATGAAAAATCTGAAAATACCAGTTATCCGTGTACTCACATCCTTAATCTCTTTCATCTCACGCCGCAGTGTTGCTTTCAGCTCTTTCACTCTGCCTTTCATCACCTTGATTTCTTTTTCTGCTTTATCAACTTTTTGCTTCCACTCAACCGGAGTGTCATCCATTTTGTCGGAGAGAACAATGTCGGCCAGGGACACCCACCATTTCACCTCATATTGATACCGACCTCTGCGGAAACGACAAAGAGTCCATTTACGCGTCTCTTGCGTGTAAGCTAGGTACCCGGTATGAGAATGTAACCAAACCGCCACAACCATGCCTAAGTCATTACTCTAAACTTCTAAGGCAACCTCCAACATGCAGCGGATAGATTAACACATGCATTCACCGGATACGGTCAGTCAATTAGCGTAAAGAGGGTACAAGAGAGGACAACCCCCTTCCACTTAAGCGATATCATATTGGGATGTTTATAAACGAAGGAACAGCCAAGCGTAGGAATCGCATTCCATGTCGTACCCGGGTGGGTGATGATTAGCTCCGTATATGAAATACGGTACACGAGACCTCCTGAAATGTTTATACAACAAATGGAATAGCTGCAACTGACAGGATAAAATATTGAGCACTAAACAATTAGTAAGGGTGTGTGGTCTATACAAGGTTAGTTATTCTGAAACCATATTATTTAGGAATAAAGGAATAGTAGTATTTGATTAATGACCAGGTCACTGCATGCTAAAGGTCCTTTCTGTCGCTGATTTGATGCGCTCGAGTAGAAGTTAAGATAGTCATCCTCTCCAGCCCTGCCATCTAATGTAAAGCCCCTCATACACAACATCATCATAATTTGGATTTGTGACCATATACACTCTACACCAAATTAGAGCGCCGCGCAATCATAACACAGTTCAGAGTTGCCTTCCCAGACTGCAACATGGATATAAAGAGAACACAACTCAATTAAACCGCTCTTTAGAAGTGGATTTATACGGTAAATATACTTACTTAGTTATCCTGAACTTGGTACAGATGAGGAGATCATTAAACAGGAAGACGTGACGAAGCTTTCTCGCTTTAGAACCGACGTACTCAACAAGCAACTGGTTTTTGACTAGAACGTGCAATGGAGCCTGATCGTCTCCGTTTGAGGATATTTTGATATTGTCCAAAAAATGTTGTGACACTTTGAGCGCTTTTTGAAGGACATCGTAGTCGGGATGTGAGATGGGTGTACACTTGATAAAGTCCTACAACACCGCAGATGTTCAAAATAAGGTCAAAAGCGGGGTGGGACCAACTTATGCCATATGCGGATCTGGGTAGGCAACTCCACAGACAAAATGGCGGGGTGTAGATAACCAGCATTGATAAAAAGAAAAACGGAACTGCCATGATCCGAGCCTCCAGACAACAGTTTGTTTGAGTCACATGTCTGATACTATGGAATAATAGGAGAAAAATCTGATAGTGGATAGATAAGTACCCACGGTCAAAATCACGGGATGCACCCACACGACAGGATATAAATACCGGCTACATTCTTAACCCACAATGAAACCGGTTTGACCGATAGGTCAATAAAGCTCACCGCTGTCCACCCACAACAAACCCTTGTTAGTAGAAAAGTAAAATCACTTTCTTTTCTGAACTGAATAAAAACTAAACGAAAGTCCATGGACAGTTCAGGAGTCACCATGTAAACTTGCACCCGTAACTTGTTCAGTCGCTTGGGGTCGAAATGAACAATTCAGCCAACAATGATGACACCTGTTTTAGGATAGTCACAGGCAGACTCACTCAGGTGAGCTTCAAGCTTGGTCGGTATCTCAAATAAAATGGCAAGGCATTCTAATAGAACCAGAACAGTTGACCTACTCACCAGTAAGACCAGACTGTTTCGTTGCATTCGGTTTATCGGTTTGTGAAGGATCTCTGATATGTGCTGCTGGTCGGGCGTTGATGGGCATTTGATTTCTTTCACCAAGTCGGCGAACCTCGGGTGCTCCTGACAACACTTTTGCATTGTTGCTATGGCCTTGGGATAATTCTCCAGATAGATTTGATACAGTGGCAGATTTACAGCCTACAAAACGTGACTCGGATGATAACTAAAGCCCAAATTCTAACCCCATTTTACCATTGATAGTACGTACGCAAACAATGTAATTGCAAGATAAAATTGCATTCTCCGACGACCAAATACAAAAGTAGCTCGTTATGATGAGTGAATACGCTAGAGACCCCTCAATATGCCCCGGGACAAAAATACTGCTTCCCTTGAATTAAAATTTGAATTGTTTCTGTTCAAATTATTCCTTATTTAGGCTAATCCCAAAAAAATAATGGCTCCATTAAATGGAGATTTTTCTATGAACATTGAAATCCTTTTGAAGGATTTGTCACCACAGTTCCAAGCCCAGTACCCATTCGGCTTGTGACCAGCCTCTACCGACGACTAAACCATACCATTATTTTGAAGAGATGAGCCACTTTCGAATGTTCATTCCATTCAGCGACGATGGGTTCTAGGTCCCGTTTGAATGATTGATGGAGAGCCAGTAGCTCTGAGATGTTACCAAATATAGACTTAATCTCAGACATAGAGATCATTGGTTTTGACGACTGTGCCGCGTATTCGAGATTTTTCTTGTACTGCAAGTAAAATATGATCCCATTATGCTAAATCTATAAAAAAAAACATTAAAGCATGTATATTAGGTCTATTCAAGTGATTTCAATCAGTCGCAATAAAAAAATTTCAGTCGCAATCACGCAAACAACACGGTCGCAGTCAGAAAACATCAAAATATTTTGATAACGTCAGAGTGTTCCTCTCTCAACTTTAACTCGTCATTTGAGCCGAATGATCGTTCGAGATTCGCTATCCAAGCGTGGTAATAAAGTATCTTTGCGGCCTTGACATTTGCTTAAACTACCACGCTAACGCCTACCTT
>Ga0224501_10002181_pt1 | contig 15318 bp, 9 predicted proteins | sample SF_Oct11_sed_USG_4_FD_169105 | JGI IMG/M metagenome (GOLD analysis project Ga0224501, IMG submission 169105) | Sediment microbial communities from San Francisco Bay, California, United States - SF_Oct11_sed_USGS_8_1 | ecosystem: Environmental > Aquatic > Marine > Sediment | place: USA...
CGACTTTAAAAAACTTTGACAACATACTTTCTCTCCAAGCTGCGGTAAAACGTCACAAAACGTATATAAAAATCTGTCCTTCTTTATCGGATTTTCTAGCCGTTCTCTGTAGGGACTGTTTCACAATTTTGATCGGATCGGGTTCAATCGGGTGCACCCTTTGTTCGGAAAATAGACAGATTTACTAGGGCATTTACCGGTTTTCATGCGACTTTTTAGATTGGATTTATTAAGCAGTCTAAAAACGGGTGTTGTTAAAAGAGATACACGGGAATAGAATGGGTTTTATTACAGACTTTAATTGTTGGTAACTAAATGGAAGAAAAAGAGTTTCGGAACTGGTGGGCCCGGGCAACTTCCCGATGGCCTGGGTTGTCACCTTATGAACGTTTTGAATACATCGTAAGCCTGATACTTACCTTTATTCTCTCCATCGTCGTATTATTGGCCCTGGCTCAGCTGATTCAGGCCTTGTTCACCATTCTGGAGTTCAAAGACGGTTACCATGTGGACTACAAAACCTTCCAGATCATTTTTGGTATGCTGCTCACCGTTTTGATTGCCATGGAGTTTCGCAATTCACTGCTCTGTGTGCTTGAAGGGAAAGGTCTGCTGGCTCAAGTACAGATCGTGATATTGATTGCGATTATGGCCCTGGCCAGGAAATTTGTGGTGATTGATACCAAGGATATTGATGCCGGTATGATACTGGAACTTTCAGCCGCAGTCTTCGCTCTGGGGCTGATTTATTGGCTTCTTAAGTGTAGTGCTGCTGATGGTTCTTCATTTTTCTCGCAGCTTAGCAGAGGCAAGATGTTTGGAAAGCAGGACGACAAGTAACTAAGGCTTACGTCCTACAAACTCAAGGCAGACTCCCTTTTGAGTGGGATCGTTTTCATCCACTGTTGTCAGATTTTTCTGCAGGAGCATGATCTCGAATTCTGAGAAATCCTGCCGTATCAATTCTTCGTGATAATAAAAGTCGATGTCTTTGGGGCCGCTGAGCCCGGTCTTTAAATGTTCTCGATGGTAAGCTTCGATGAAAATATAGCCGCCTGCCTTACAGGTTTTAACCATGCCTTGGTGTAGCCGGCAACGATATTCGGGTGGAAGTTGCAGATAGACGCAGATCACAAAATCAAACGCATCCGGCTGCCACAGCCAGTCGTTCACATCGGCGCATTGAGTTTCTACTGTCACACCATTTTTTTCCGCCCAGGCTTGGGTCTTGGCTAATGCGGCGGGTGCGACGTCCATGGCGGTGACACGCAAACCCTGTTTTGCAAGCCACACACTGTTTCTCCCTTCACCGTCGGCAATACATAACGCACTCATGCCTGGATTGAAGAGTTGAGTATGATCTACCAACAGGGCACAGGGTTTGTCTCCAAAGATTCGCTCCCCAGCGCTGTATCGTTTCTGCCAATAATCATCGTCTTTGGTATACACAAACAGAATCCTATTTTTCACACTATTTTCACTGATTCTAACGATACATCTAAGAAATGCAAGAAGGGAGTTGGTCTTAGATCAGCTCTAGAAAATAAATGACTAAGGATGTGAAGCTGTCCTCAACTATGTAGGAAACTCCGGAAAAGTGATAACGGTGTTACAGTTGTTTACTCAAATTGGAGTAAGATGAGGCGATTAACGTAGGTACATTGTAAACCGTACTTTGATTATGATTAGCAGACCCTACTATTTTCGATACAAATTTACACACGTGATTCGTCATGAGTCGGGTGTTGTAGAGTTGCTATGTGATCGCGACACAGTGTTGAGTGTGGAAATGCTGGAAGACGTTCTGGATTTTTGTACTGACCTAGCCAGTGGCGAGCTTTACTTGCTAATCAATAAGAGAAACTCATTTAGTTTTAGCTTAGGGGCTATACAACTACTTCGGAAATACGATTCGCTTAAGGCCCTGGCCGTATTTTCCGCTAGCCAGAGTACCCATTCGTTTCTTGAGTTTTTCATGAAAATGACTTCGACCGGTTTCGAGTTGAAACACATGGAAGACAGGGACGCCGCTTTGGCCTGGCTAGAGCGCTGTCGACGCCCGTTCTTAAAAAAGATTCCGGCTTAAGTTCGGGGCTTTCCATACCCCACGACTGAAACATCACTTGTTCCGTTGATTCCAGACTTAGTACAGGGAAAGACTGTGTTGAAACCTCTAGCCTCGTCTTTGACCCTTTAATCCTACCGTTCAACACGCTGACAAACATTAGACGGATTCCAACACCCATTTTCCAGGATACAGATCACACTCTTGTTCCGGCTTGTGAGCACTATCACATAGCCCCTGGCAGTCCCTCACAAGATCAGGATTTGCGCCTGTACAAAAAACAAACGATTCCGATACCCTACACAGACGAGCCGAAAAGGAGAAATCCTATGGCTTGCAACACAAACCACTACTATATGTATTGTAAGAATGAGGTAGACCGACATGTTGGTACTTAATCCTGGAATACACATTACAAGGCGAGCACTTGTGCTTCTCGTCTTCTTAGGGATAAGTAATACAACATTTGCACAAACAGTAGGTACAGTTATATTTTCACTGGGAGATGTGACAGGCGTTCATCAAAATGGCGAAGAGTGGAAGGTGCGCAGAGGGGATAACGTATATCTCGGCGACATCATTGTGACTCAGGCTGGTCAGGCGCAAATACGCATGGAAGACAGTGGTCTTATTCAGATTAATCGAAACTCAAAAATCAGAATTAGCGATTTTCACTATTCGGGTGACGAGTCTAAAGACAAGACAACCTTTGATTTGCTCAAAGGCGCGATGCGTTCCCTGACAGGCAATATTGGCAAGCAGAAGAAAGAAAACTTCAGTCTGATTTCTCCTGTAGGGTCGATCGGAATCCGGGGCACCGACTTTCTGGTGCGTTATTGCAATAACGATTGCGACAATGCAGCGGATGGAATATATGCCGGCGTGGTCAGCGGGGGTATTACGCTACGTACTGACGTCGCTTCTTTGGATGTGAATCCTGGCGAATTCGTTTATGCCCAAGACCTGGAAAGCGAACCAGGCTTTATCGATGCAGAAGACGTGGGCAGCCTGCTCATGGCCTCAAGTACGCCCAGTGACTCCGACTCAATCGGGGGCAACACCGACTTCGAACTGGCCTTGGCCATGTTGGGGGTTTCCAGTGAGGGTGACTCGGTGAATTATCTCACCCAAACGATCGTAGCGAATCAGCCACTCGTCAATTTTGCGAAAACCACTTCAGCTGGCTTGATCAGTGGAAACGAGTTGCTGTATTCAGGTACCCTATTAGAACACGGTGCCGATAGCACAACGGGTGTTGAATGGGGTGTTTACGCGGCGGGAACACAATATACCACTGACGGCACAGGGGGTACGGCAGTGGGTAGTGACAGTCATTGGGTCATCGGCAAACTCGATTCCAACTTTGCATTACCCTCAACAGGTAGCGCATCGTACACTGCAACCAATTGGACTACCCCAACAGTTACTACCGGTGGAACAGCTGTTTTCAGCTCTTCCACTCTAAGTGTGAATTTTGCGGGCGCTGGGGCTTCCACCGTTACCGCAAATGTAGATTTTACGTTGGGAACAGACGGTTGGTCTGCGAGCAGTGGTGGAATGCTGATAAACACAGACGGAACATTCAATGGCAGCCTGGCAGGTTTGAGTATTACACCCTTTGGGGGCTCTGCGGCAACAGATGTTGGAGCCAGTGGCGCTTTTAGTGGGGGCTTGTCGGGAAGCGTGGCGAGTGGTGTTCCAAGTGGGGCCTTCCTTGCCTATCAGGTTCAAGATAGCACTGGGATAAACAACGTAGTAGGGACAGCCTCATTTACCAAGAACCCATAACGGGTTCTTGGTCATTCACGGCTAGCAGGCCCAGCGCGAAATCGTTTTCTTGAGCGTATTGTAGTCCACAGGTTTGGTAAGAAACTCATCCATACCCACTTCATAACAACGCTCACGAGAAGTTTCATAGGCGTCCGCAGTAATCGCAATGATCGGGCAATGTTGCCCGGTCATCTTTTCTTGATTACGAATCTGTTTTGTCATCTCGTAGCCATCCATTTCAGGCATATTACAATCGGTTACTATCAATGAGTACGATTTTGTCTTTAGCTTTGCGATGGCATCTTTCCCATTGCTAACGCAGTCCACCTCGTATCCCAGCTTACCCAATTGGGCCCTAAGTACGATCTGGTTTTGCCGATTGTCTTCTACTATAAGAATTTGGATATTGGCACTAGTGGCAGGGATTGCCGAATTTTCTTCATCGCTCACTACTGCGACGTTGGTGTTCTGATTGTTGGCTAGAACGTTCGTATTGGTGGGAACTGTAACCATAAACATAGTGCCTCTATTTTCTTCACTGTGCACTTCTATGCTGCCGTTCATTCTATCTATTAAACGTTTGACAATTGTAAGGCCTATCCCCGTCCCCTCGGTATCGCTCTTTTCTCTACCTGCGCGATTGAATTCTTCGTAGATATTACATATTTGTTCCGGTGCGATACCAAGCCCATTATCTTTCACTGTAAAAGAGAAGTCGCCATTATTTTCCTTGTTGAAGGAAACCCAAACCTTGCCGTTAGGTCGATTGTATTTTATTGAATTGCTAATTAGATTAGTAAGTATTTGCCTGATCCGTTTTGCATCAAGCCGAGGTTGAAAATCGCCCTTGTAGTTGTATTGGAAATCGAGGCCAACCTGATGTTTATTAGCTAGACCAGTAAGTATAGATTCGCAATCTTTTGCAATTTCGCGAATATCCGCAGCTTGTGATTCGAGTTTGACTTGCCCAGAGTCAATAACAGACAGATCCAGGACATCATTGAGTAAATCTAACAGATGGTGTCCTGATTGATGGATGTAGCGTACCTTGTCTTTGTATTTTTCACTCAACTGCTCTTCTGCCTCCAGTAGCTCAGTGAAACCTAAAATTGAGTTCATGGGAGTACGAATCTCGTGGCTAAAATGAGAGAGGAAATCAGATTTTGCCTGGTTCGCCTCTTTGAGTTTCGTGTTGGCATTGGAAAGTGTCTGCACTAGCTCTTCTTTTTCCTCTTTGAGCGCCAGAGTCCTGTTATAGAATCTTAAAGAGTGAAGGGCGACCATGCTAAGCATAAAGAGATATAGAATGGTAGTAATTGATGTGAGTTGGTAGGTGGATTCTTCCTGTGTCACTAACCAGAAAAATACGGGGGAGATGCAAAGGAAGGCATAGACAAAAAAGACAGAAAAACTACTGATGGCGACGGAAATTCCTCCTGCCGCTATACCAGTGAGAATTAGCAGTATGGTCATTTTTTCTGGAAAACCTACATGCCCAAGAAAAACGGCCGAGCTACCCCAAATTGCTCCGGTAAATATAATCCCAATAAAATAGGCTTGGCGAATCACAACCTGGTCGCTTATTCGTTTGGTATGGTAAAGGATGCCAAGGACAATTCGATAAAAAGTGACTACACCTAGCGCAAGCAACCATATCTTGGTGTTGGGTACAGCCAGACTCGAAACCTCCCAAAACAGGATTCCGGCAAGCAATATGTGCATGAGCACTGCCAGAGGTAAAAGGGAGAACACAAACTGATTTCGGGCCGCTAGAGAGGCAGTGGTGAGGGGCGTACGGCGCACTTAGTATCCCGCTATTTTTGTAAGTTAATACTAATTCGGATAAATGACTAATCTGTTTAGGAAATTAGGAACATCGCTGCCTGGAAATGAGGACTAGATCTCAGTTTTTGATATATGTGAGCGGGTTTATCCATACACGGTTGGCTTGAGGCAGCGGAGAGTAATGAGAATGAGTCAAATTCTACTATTGAGGACTTGATTCGATAAAGGCATTTTCCGGATTTAAGATGGTTTGGATTGAGCGGATGGTTGATTACACTCATCGAAGATGCGTTTATCACAACTTGCACAGATAGACTTGTCCAAATGTTGTTGATAGATGACTTGAATGGCTTCTCGTTTACTTGTAAAAAGATTTTCTCGCCCAATATGATCCAGGTAGTCGCCCTTTTTCAATTCTTCACACACACCCGGTTTTACATTAAACATATAGAAACCACCGCCGTCCTTGCGTCTGTCCAGCGCTTCTTTTTCTAGAAATTCTGCACCGGCTAGATCCACAAAATTGATTCCTTGGGCCAGTAAAAGCAGGTGTTTTTGACTAGGGGTTTGCTCTTTCATCGCGGCCAGTTTTTCCCGTACGTGGGTTACAGCACCAAAGAATAAAGAGCCATCAACGCGGATCAATTTTAGTTGAGGGCACTCTGGAAGACTGGGATCGGTATTGAATTCTCGCTTAGGCAGTCGTGGATCTGGTACGCGTGTATAGACCCTGGGTTTGGACGTGCGGTTGAGATACAGTACCAGCGACAACATCACGCCTAGAAAAATCGCAAATTCCAGTTCTAAAAATAGAGTGGAAAAAAATGTAGTAAGCAAAATTGCACTTTCGGATTTGTTTTTAGAAAGAATCTGTTTGATGTGGTGAAAATCAATCAGACCCCACGCCACTAAAAAAAGGATTGCTGCCATGGCTGCATTGGGTATGTAAGAGGCGTAAGGGGCAACCAACAGAACAATTCCGCCAAGAAAAACGGCCGCCAGAACCGCTGCGATAGGGGTTTTTGCGCCTGCCTGATAATTCAAGCCGCTACGATTAAAAGAGCCTGTGGCCACGTAGGCGGAGAAAAAACTGCCAGCGAGGTTGGAGAGCCCTTGCCCCATGAATTCCTGGTTACCATCGATATGTTGACCCGATTTCATGCCAATTGAGCGGGCAATGGAAACCGCTTCAACCAGAGCAAAAAGCGTTACGGCCAGCGCCGTGGGAGCCAAGTCACGAATAGTCGCCAGACTGAAGTCGGGAGAGGAAAGAGGAGGGAGTATGGCAGGTAACGCTCCCACGGTTTTTATGCCTGTTTCCAACTCACTCAAGCTGGTATTCCATATCAGGGCCAACACTGTTCCAGTCACCATGGCGACGATCATGTAGGGAAACTTTTTGAGATACTTTCTCGATATTATTCCTGCCAGCAGGGTGACGGCGCCTACCGTTGTGACATAGGGATTGATGTCACCTATGTGTACTATCAACTGATAGATCACTTCATAAAACGATGAACCTTTCGGAATATCCACGCCGAAAAAATTCTTAATCTGATTTGCTGCGATGAGAATGGCTGCGCCCGCAGTGAAGCCAATGATCACAGAATGAGAGATAAAATTGACCAGGGCCCCGAGTCGGGCAAGCGCCAGGGTAATCTGAATTACGCCTACCATGAATGTAAGTGTAAGCGCCAAGCGTATATAGTCGATAGAACCCGGTTCGGCAAAGGTGCTTAAGGAGGAAAACAGTACGATGGAAGCGGCCGTAGTTGGACCTGACACCAGGTGCCAGGATGAGCCCCACAAAGCCGCTATTATTGCCGGCACCATTCCGGCATAGAGGCCATATTCTGGGGGCATGCCTGCTATCGTTGCATAGGCGACTCCTTGAGGCAGCACCACAACAGCGCCCGTAAGGCCGGCCCAGAAGTCGTCCCGCAGGCTGCGGGCATTGACGCGATGCCACCAGCGCTGGGCGGGGAACAGTTTTAATAACCAAACCGGGTGTTTAGGGGAGTTCATCGCGTATTTGCCGGAGTAATGAGAAGTGTCTAATTATATTAGTAATTCCTAATATTGTAAAGTTGGTCTGTCCAGGGAAATATATTCTTTCCCTAAGAACTTCGAACTAGATCCCTTCATTTCCTTGGGTAGGCCACTGGGCAAAATGTGGCGGAGGGGACTAACTGACTTTCTTAGGGACATTATAGTTGTTATTGTGCAGGTAGACATGATTTAAAGCCGCTGAGAGAGGTTTGGGTTCGCACAAAAAGTGACCCTGAACAATATCGCATTGTAGTTCATCCAGAATGGTAAGTTGGGATTGATTTTCTACGCCCAACGCTCCTACAGCCAAATCTAAAGCCTTCCCCTGCTTTACTAAAGCCTCTAGAATAATTTTCTGTTTTCCATTACTTTCGATTCCGCTAATGAAGCTCTTGTCTATTTTGAGTGTATCGACGGGCAGCATCTTGAGATCATTCATAGAACAGAACCCGATTCCATAATCGTCCAAGACGATGGAAACACCTGAGTTACGTAAAACACTCAGGACTTCCAAAATATCTTCCAAATCATTTCTAAATTGGACTTCGCGTATTTCAATTTCCAACAAATTGGGGGGCATTCTGTTTTCGGCGAGCATGTCGAGAACGCGCTCTTCGAAGCCTGGATCAAGGAGTTGTTCAATACTGATATTGACAGCGACCGGAATAGGTGTACCCATATGCATCGCCTTAGTACCAGCGGCCATCGCTTGTTCCAAAATATGGAAACCTAGTTGAATTATCAATCGCGTTTTTTCTGCACCGGCTATAAAGTCTGATGTGCCCAATTGTTGTTCATTGTTGGACCCTTTCCATCTTACTAGCGCTTCTATGCCACAATACACGCGTGATTTGAGTGAATATTTAGGCTGGAAGTGAACCTCTAAAAATTCAGAAAATTCTTTCAGCTTTAGATTGGAAAACGGGAACTTGTAGTTGCTCGCTTTGCTTTCCATTTCTGGAAAGAAAACACAATAACGATTTTTTCCGTGCTTCTTTGCATGATACATTGCCAAATCGGCCCGGTTAAGGTATTTGTCAGTGTTTAATTCAGGGTTGTCAATTTCAACCACTCCAATGCTACAGGTGACTTGAATCCATGAGTTTCCCAGTTCGATAGGTTTTACGATTTCGCACAAAAGAGACTCGGTCATTTCAGTTAACTGTTCACTTTCCAGGCGTAGCGCTAATACGAATTCATCACCGCCTAAACGCGCAGCCAAATCATCAAGGTTTACGAACGATCTAAATCGATCAGACAGTGTGGTTAAAACTTTGTCCCCGTCGGAGTGTCCGTAGATGTCATTTATATCTTTAAAGTTATCCATGTCAATGTAGAATAAATAGGTTGGGGCAGTACTCGTTTCCCTTCCTAAAGAGATTATTTTTTTTTGCATAAACTGCTCAAATGATCTCCTATTCGAAAGCTTTGTCAACGGGTCAAAGAGTGAAAGAAATTGGGCATTTTTCATTTCCTTATTAGCTCTTGCTTCAATTTCTTCAGTATTTTTTAAAAGGTGTTTAGTGCGGCGGGACAACAACGCGATCGTAACCGCAAGTCTGCCAAGCGAATCCTTGCTCTTAAAGGGTGGAAGTGAGAACCCGTGTTCGACCAAATTATCTGAGTAGAGAACAAGGTCTCTAATCTTGGATCGGTACAAACTAATCCCTATGAAATAGAGTAGCGTCGGTAAAATGGAAAGCCCTATGAGGGTGAGTTGATTAGATGTAAGTGAGCCAATATAGATGTAAATACGCTCGGCAACAGAATTTTCTTTTAAGGTATCGGTGTTCGGCATTGAACTACGCTGAACACGTTCTGTCTGCAGATTTTCTGAGCTGGGAGTAGAGACATCAATCAAAATGCCGCTTGTAACCAATGAGCTAATCAGGATTGCCAGTCCGATGATTGTGGTTTTATGATGAATATTCAGCACTGATAGACTTCTCTGATAACGACTTTACTTAAAACACATGTGGGTTTTACCATTCAGTAAGGTTGAATTAGGGCACCACAATTTATGCATAGCTTCTTACTTCTTTGGTTGATAGCGATGTCATAGATGTTATCGTCAGTAAGTTAATTACCTGCTTATATAGAACACAAATCAATTGTAAACAAATATTGCAAGGCACGACTAAATATCGGGTTTCATACCTACCTTAGTGTCGCTGCGACATCCAGTGAAACAATCGCTCGCCTTTTCACAGAACCAATTAACAGTTGTTTACAATATTTGTGATTAATTTGACGATAACAAAATATCGAATTTCCGTTTTTGTGAACTGTCTGGCAAAGGAAAAAATGATGTCGTTAAATTTTCGTAGCAAATTTATGGTTTTTACGCTGCTGCTTTTGGTCGTAACTTGCGAGGTACACGCCAAGAAATTTGTGGTTGGAATTATTCCTTACTTGCCCGCAGGTGAATTTATCGTTGCAGATCGTAAAGGATTTTATAAAGAAGAAGGTTTAGACGTAGACTCCATATACTACACCAGTACCGGCGATTGGGTTAGGGCGCTGGCCAAAGGTAAACTCCACTTTTCCGGTCTATGGAACGCCACCCAAGTAGATATGTATTATCGGGGATCAAATGCCAAAAGAATTGCATTAATGTCTTTCGATAGCGGCGACTATAGCTTCATAGTTAAAAAAGGCCTTACCCCTGCAAATCTCGTAGGTAAGCGGGTAGCCGTTTTTTCCGACTATTTCGGAACTCATTGGTTTATACACAACTATATGAAGTCCGGCGGTAGATCACTAAACGATGTTCAGTTGATTGAGATGACAAACTCAGCTGCTTACAAAAACTTCAACAACGATCGTGTTGCGGGAATGATCTTTAACGGAAAGTATATGAACCAGGCATTGGACACAGGGCGTGGCGCTAAGGCAAAAATCGACCAGGACCTTTATTTGGCAGCGACAACTGGCGGGCCCTCCTATTTTGGTAATGAAGAAGATCTTACAAGATCTGAGTTGAAGAAATTTTTGCGTGCTTGGGTTAAAGCGATGAAATGGATTGAGGACGACAAAAATGACGACGAATATGAGAAGATGCTAAAAAGCGCGTTTGAGGGGCACTTAGAATTAGTCGGTCTTGAAAAAGAAGCATCCTATAGGGAGAGAAAGCCACGAAAAATGCTAGTTTCCCTAAAAGACATGTATGTTGTTAACAAAAATATGGGGGCCATGTTTGAAAAATTGGTCTCTGTTCGTTCCGATATGGGCTTTTCTGATACACCGAACTACGTAAAGAGCAAGATGTATGATAACAGCCTGATCCTTGAAGTCCTTGAAGAGATGGGATACGGGAAAAAAGGCGTACGCTAGTGGCAAAAAGACCCTCAAAGTTTAGGTTCGGCGTCTCCGCTAAACTGACCGCGGCATTTACTATCTTTACGGCTGCTGTTGTTCTAGCCGGTTTGGGTAGCATATTCTATATTGAGAAATTGGGGAATCTATTTAATAGTGTCTATAACGACAATTTTGTAGCATTGAACGATGTCAAAAATGCAAAAGTCTCTACCCAATACATGATGATTGAAACATATCGTTACCTAGGAACCCAAGATCCGGATCAACTTGGCAAAATTGAAATTAAATTGGAGAACGAGTCCGCGAAACTTAAGGGCCTTTTTGATGGCCCGTTCGCTGGGTATAGTGAGGCGCGTGCGCTTCTTGCACAATCGGAAGAGGTGCGCATGGAAGCGATGGGTCATCACTACAATTTTAACACTCAGATTGCATTCGAATTGATTAATACTAAGGGGCAAGATCTATTTCAAAGACTCTCAAAAATTTTAGACGACATTTCTGTACACGAAGATGAAATCGCGCAAGATCGTGTTCAAGCTGGCCTTGAAATCAAGGAAGGTATAATAGTTTATCTCGTTACAGTAATTGTGATCAGAATATTATTGAACTCAACAATTGCCTATCTGATCTATAAGGCTGTAACGAAACCCCTGTATGAACTTGTTCGCTATATAACGAACTTGAGCGCAACATCCAATTTCTCCAGTCGAATTAACGTGTCGAGAAAAGACGAAATGGGAGATGCATCAAGAGCGATGAATAAACTTACCTCGTCATTGAGTGAGATCATCAGTGATATTGGGAAGACATTGAAAGATTATTCAAAGGGTAACTATAGCAAAAGAATTGAGGCGGATCTCGTTGGTGACTTGTTAGAACTAAAAAATAGCATAAATGAAACAGGCCGACAAACAGAAGAAACCATTAAGAGCATCAATAGCATAATGGTCAAGGTTGCAAATAATGATTTCGGTAAAAGGATTGATCTAGATCTTCAAGGTGACTTGGCTCAACTCTGCGGAAATATTAATTCGACCATTGATATTTTGGAAAGATCGTTTCAGAGTCTAAATGAAGAGGTTGAAGTGCGAACACGAGCGGAGCGGAAACTAAGAGAAAAAACCCAGGAGTTGATTGACGTTTCCCGTGATATCGGTCGCGCAGAAATTGCTTCTAGCACGTTGCATAATGTTGGTAACTCCCTAAATAGTTTAGGTGTGGCTGTACACGCAATAAATTCCTCTTTGCCAAAAATGGATACGGGGGAGATGGATGAGTTAGTAAAATTAATGTCTAATGACGATTCCTTGGTAAATAGCATGTTGTCCGACAAAGAGAAAAGGACAAAGCTGCTCGCATTTCTGGAAAACAGCGTAGAGGTGCAGCGCGAAGTTACTAATGAGCTAAGTTCATTGAGTAAACGAATTTCTAAGCACGTTGAGCATATGAAACGAATTATTAGCTTTCAGCAGGAGCTGGGAAGGACAAAGGTTCTCGAGTCCAGAATCAATATTTCCGAGCTAATTAGAACCTCAATTGACATATCAGGTTACCAAAATGACGACGTTGAGATCGTTATGAATCATCTAACGGATACGATATACGGTGATAAAGACGTTTTAATACAAATCTTGGTTAATCTCATTTCAAACGCAAAGCACGCTATAGTGGAAAAAGCAGGTGAAAAGAGAATCAAAATAACAGTTAATGAAACAAAAGAAAATTTGATTATCTCTGTAGAGGATTGGGGAATCGGAATGACGTCGGCCACCGAGAACAATATATTTAAACAGGGTTTTACTACTAAGCAGAATGGCAATGGCATAGGATTACATCATTCGCACCTTATAGCCAAGAACATAGGAGCAAAGCTCAGCTTTGAAAACAAAGGGCTTAATAACGGCGCAATTTTTTCAGTAAGTGTACCCACGCGTAAAACAGACAGGAATGTTGCATGAAAAGCGATCAATATCGAATTTTAGTAGTCGACGACAATGATGAAATCCATGTCGATTTTCGCACAATACTGGACTATGAGGGCATCCCCGGTACCAAACCCAGTTCGAAGGCGAGAGGTCTGCTGGACGAAGTGTTGGGTAGGGAAGAGGTCGAGGCAGAAGAAGATGAGGAGATCTATGAAGTAATATCCGCCTACCAGGGAGAGGATGGGATTGAGCTGGTAAAGAACAGTGGCTCGAGTCCGATTGCCGTCGCTTTTATTGATATGAGAATGCCACCTGGTATCGATGGTCTGGAGACGCTAAAACGGATACATGAAGTAGATGAAAATGTAGAGCTGGTCGTTTGTACCGCTTACCAGGATTATGATTTGCGCACGTTTCTTGAAGAAACGGCCCATATTGACGGCATTGTGTTAATTAAGAAACCATTTGATCCCCTTGAGATTAAATTTCTTGCAAGATCACTCGCCAGAAAGTGGAACTATAAACGATTAAATGGGGTGTTGTTGCATGCCCGGAAAGAGGCGGTTTTGAGTTTTGATATTACTCAGAGGTGTGTTTTCAGCAATAACGCACTTTCAGGATTTTCACAGCATTCATCATTGGATGTTGTCGGTAAACGCGTCTCAAACATTCTTTCAGTTAAAGACAAAAATGAACTATTAGATCTGGAAATTGTAATCGAACGGGGGAGTGACTGTAAGGAACAGGAGCTCGAGCTCATAGGTAGTAGGGGGCAGGTTCAGTACGTTCTTTATAACGCATATCCAATCAAGTCAGTAGGAGAAAATATTGGTACCGTCTTGGTTTTGAATGACGTTACAGAGAGGGTTCTCAGGGAGCGTAGTTTGAGGTCCTCTGCGGAAGAATTGAAACAGGTAGTTGATGAAAGAACAAAGGAGCTGAATGAAAAGTTAGAGGTGATGAATGCTATTGACTTTGCTCAGCGTCTCTTTATTAGTGAGGGGTCTGCGCCGCAGGCTTTTGAAAAATTATTAGACAATATACTGGAAACCACTGGAAGTGAATTGGGTATGGTGTGGGAGCTCGATAAGGAAAGTGGTGATTTGGTATTTATCTCTGCCGCTTCTGCAACGCCTTACTATCCAGAATTGAACAAAACCTTGAGTGAATTAACAATCGAAAGAACTAGTTCACCTTTGGAAGAGGTCATCAATACTGGAAAAGATATAATCGTTAACTCGGAATTTGAATGCGGAGAAAAAAATCTAGATAGAATATTTGAGGGACAACTACGAAATTTTCTAGGTGTGCCTATTTTTTCTAATGCGTCAGTGGTCGGAGTTTTGTGCATTGCAAATTGTCAACAAGGCTATGATGCGGAGACCGTAAAGCTAATACATTTCCATTTGAGTTGTTGTTCGAGTTTGCTATTGGCGTATCAGACCAATAATGAGTCTGTTAAGGTGAAACACGCGCTTCAAGATAGTGAGTCGTTGTATCGTGGCCTGATGGAAGGGATGCTCGATGGTCTGGTCACTGTTAAATCAGATGGAACTATAGTAACTGTAAATCAGGCTTTGTTGGACAAGTTTGGATATCAGAGAACAGAAATAATAGGACAAAATCTGACTATATTGATGGACGATGAGAACGCGAAAAATCACGATTCTTACCTCCAAAACTATTTTGCGAACAGTGGCCAAAAAAATATTGGCTTACCTCGAGAATTCGTCGCAAAACGAAAAGATGGCAGTGCTATCACTATTGAACTGGTTGTAAGTGAAATACTTATTGATGGTGATAGGTTGTTGACAGGTATTATTCGAGACATCAGTGACAGAAAAGCGGCAGAAAAAGCGCTTATCCACGCCAAGGAAGAAGCAGAAAAGGCCAGCAGGTCCAAATCGGAATTCTTGGCAAATATGAGTCATGAGATAAGAACTCCAATGAATGGAGTACTTGGAATGTTGAGTTTGTTGTCTGAGTCCATGCTGGACGAAGAACAAAAGGAGCAGCTAGGTATAGCATCGCAGTCGGCAGAGACACTTTTGTCGTTGCTAAACGATATTCTGGATCTATCGAAGATCGAGTCAGGAAAATTGCAATTAGAAGAAGTGGAGTTTAGCCCATCAGAGATTATTGAGGGCGTTGTAGATCTGGTTAAAGGAATCAGTCGAAGTGAGCGGCAAAAAGTCATTTTTGATATTGATGAGTCTATTCCTATGACTGTTTTGGGTGATCCGGTTCGTTTGCGGCAAGTGCTAGTCAATCTTGTTGGAAATGCCATAAAGTTTACGCCAGATGGTAAAATAATAGTGAGACTGGATTTGGTTGATGAAACACGTAAGGATGCAAGTGTCAGGTTGAAATTTTCTGTAGAAGATACTGGTGTGGGGATATCAGAAG
>Ga0224501_10002182_pt1 | contig 15310 bp, 13 predicted proteins | sample SF_Oct11_sed_USG_4_FD_169105 | JGI IMG/M metagenome (GOLD analysis project Ga0224501, IMG submission 169105) | Sediment microbial communities from San Francisco Bay, California, United States - SF_Oct11_sed_USGS_8_1 | ecosystem: Environmental > Aquatic > Marine > Sediment | place: USA...
ACATAATAAACAGAACGATACCTTCAAAAAAGGCTTCGTACAACATGGATGGATGGCGCAGCGCTCTTAGTGGATCCGATGGAAAAATCATTGCCCATGGCGTTGATTGCAAATCGGTTACTCTTCCCCAAAGCTCGCCATTTATAAAATTACCGACTCGTCCAGTAAACAATCCGATTGGCACCATTGGCACAAAAAAATCTGCTACTGTGAAAAATCCTTTTCCAGTCATTCGGCCATAGTACCAACAGGATGCGGCAACACCTAAAAAGCCACCATGAAAAGACATGCCGCCTTCCCAAATACGAATGAGATAAGCGGGCTCTGCCAAAAACCGATCAAATTGATAGAAGAAAACATAGCCAATGCGGCCACCTAAAACAACGCCGAGAAATGCGTAAAACAGAAAATCACTCATTTGTTCTTCGGTGAATGCGCTACCAGGCTGACGACATCGTGATCTGCCCATATACCAGGCACCAACAAAACCGAGCAGATACATTAAGCCATACCAGTTTATTGCAATGGGACCCCAAATTTTAAAAATAACCGGATCGAAAACAGGTAATTCCATAAAAACAAACCTTTAAATTTTATGAATTAAAATAGCCTTTTTGCTATTGAATTTTATTGCCAGTAACTATACAGAATTTGGCTTCCAGTGAACAATAAAAAAATGGCAAATATTTGCTTCAACTTTTTTTCAGGAAGCCAGTGGGCTAATTTTGCGCCAAGCGGTGCTGTTAACATGGAGAAAACCACGATACCCAAAAAAGCAGGCCAATATAAATATCCTGTCGAATATGCCATATCTCCTGTTTGTTTCCAACCGGCAACGGCATAACCAGCTGCACTAAAAAGGGCGATAGGAAAACCACAAGCGGCAGCTGTGCCGACAGCCTTCACCATCTGCTTGCCCTGATAAACCAGGAAAGGAACCAAAACCGAGCCACCGCCTATACCAATCAAAGCTGAAACCAATCCGGTAAAACCACCGTAACTGACAAAAACAGCAGATTTTGATGATTGATGTGGTGCAGGTTGATAATCGGAAAGCAGGTAGATTGCTGTTAAAAATGCGCCAATAACAAAAAACATGACCAACCAAAACCCCGATAAATAGCCAGCTAATACCGAACCTGTTATCGCTCCAATAATCAAACCAGGTGAAATTAACCAGAATAAAGTCCAATCAACAGCTTGACGTTTGTGATGTGAAAAAGAAGATGAAATTGAAGTAACACAAATACATAGCAAAGATGTGCCAACAGCCATGTGAGCAATATATTGCTGCTGTATTCCTGCAAGTGGTAGTGCAAAAAGCAAAACAGGAACAACTATAAAACCGCCACCAATGCCCAACAAACCAGCCAGAAAACCGGCTATTGCGCCAGAAAGTGAAAAGATCAACCAAAGATCCAAATCAATACCCTTTTGCTAATTTGTCTGATAATTTTTAGGCTTCGAGCAGAATTAGAATTTCTATCCCAAAATTATCCCGGCTTGTTTCGTCTGAAATGACGTCTTGATTTTTTCTTTTTTTGTCTGAACTGAAATTCAGTCATAAAAGGCAACAGCTCAGCCAATGCTTGCCGATAAACTGTTTGCTTAAAAGAAATGACCTGCCTGACCGGATACCAGTAGTTAACCCACATATAGTGGTCAAATTCAGGATGCTTGGTTACATTAAAATCAATTCTGGATTCTTTTCCAGTTAATCTTAACAAATACCACTTCTGCTTCTGTCCAACGCACACAGGATAGCTATCTTGTCTGATATATCGAGTAGGCAAACGATACTTTAGCCAACTTTTGGTCGAGCCCAATATTTTAACGTCTTGCCTTTCCAGACCTGTTTCTTCTTTCAGCTCCCTGAACAAAGCCTGTTCAGGTGTCTCTCCGGCATCCACTCCACCTTGTGGAAATTGCCAGGAATTTTGTCCGATGCGTCGTGTCCAGAGCAGGTTGCCATAATCGTTACAAATAATTATACCGATATTGGCTCGAAACCCCTCTGAGTCAATCACGATTAAATACCATCTAAATTTTTAATGATACAATTCAAACATAGTTTTAACTTTTGGGCAAATTTCTTTTTTAGTTTTGCTAAAATAGACAAAATAACAATCTTATGAAAATAAATATCTCCTAATGCTTCCATCTAAACCTCAAACTTTATCTGCACTTTTGCAACGATCTGGTCAACTGGCCGGCAAAACCATTGCCGATGTTGCACGCTTTCTTGAATTGCCAATACCTGACAATTTAAAAACGCAAAAAGGCTGGCAAGGTCAATTACTGGAGCAGTTTCTGGGCGCTGATGGTGGCAATCTGTCGCAGCCGGACTTTTCAAGTTTAGGTGTAGAACTTAAAACATTACCTATTGATCAATCTGGCAAGGTTCAGGAATCTACCTTTGTTTGCACTTTGCCATTAATCAATAATGAAATGTTATTGTGGCAAGATAGTGTGGTTTACCAAAAACTTAAGGCTGTTTTGTGGGTGCCGATTGTTCAAAACCCAGATTTATCAAAATCAATAATAGCAACTCCCTTTTACTGGAATCCTGATAATCATCAAATGCAAATGCTACAACGGGATTGGGAAGCTGTTATGGATTTGGTCAGTTTGGGTCGTGTCGATCAGATCACAGCTCGCATGGGTCAGATATTGCAGATCAGACCAAAAGCAGCAAATGCAAAAGCTACAACCAATACAATAGATAGCAAAGGCAAGCAGACCAAAACCCTGCCCAGAGGTTTTTACCTAAGAGCAGCTTTTACCCAACAGCTTTTACTCAGTCATTTAAAAATCTAATACTGATCTCTTGCTCTGTCTTTTGGCAAGGGTAACATAGAAGAAATCAAAAATCCGGCAACCAGAGAAATACCGATCACCGCCACATTGAAGGCCGTTTCCAAACCACCAACAATATCTTTTTCAACCAGAGCCATTATGCTTCTGTAACCGACTGAACCAGGTACCAGAATAATAAATCCGGGCATGATGATCATCGCACCAGGTACAGAGAAGAATCGGCTGACCAGTTTTGCCAGCAAACCAACGGCAATAGCGCCACAAAAAGCGCCAAGCGAAGCCCCCATGTATTTACTGGCAAAAAAGACTGTAGTAAAGGCTATTTGAGAAGATAACAAAAACCATCCAACATCTCTAAATCTTGCTTCAAACAAAGGAACCAATGCAACTGATGCAATAGCTGCAGCAAACCAGACACTCCACAAAGGAACTGTCTGAACCGCAATAGATACCATTTCATAGTTCATTAACTTGCCAACCTCAAATCCTAGTGCAGTACCAAAAGCCAATTGAATAAATACTGTTGCCGCTCCAGTTAATCTTGCAGTACCAGACACCATATTCTGAGTAGCCAATTCTGCCATGGCGATAGTTAGGGATAATCCTGGAAACAGAACAATAAGACCTGAAATAATTGTGATAGAGACCGTTACGGGCTCAGCAACCCATTGAGACATAATAATAGCCATCAACGATGCCATAAACGCGCAAATGGAAGGTAGTAAATGATCCAGCAATGGACGTGAGCGAGAAGCAACAACAAGAAAACCTACCACAGCACCGATCATCATAGCGATGATAATATCGTAAATATGACCTGAAAAAATTCTGGCAATTGCACCGGATACAAAAGCAGGTGCCAGCGTAATTATCCAATTGGAATATATCGATTCATTTCTGGATATCTCTTTTAACTCCTCAGCTCCTTTTTCTACCGTTAAACTACCGTCAATTACCTTTTGAGCAATTGCAGTTGTGTTTTTTAACTTTTCCAGATTTACTTCCCCTGGTGCAACTCTGATAAGATAAGTTTGTGCCACTCCATCCGGTGGTAAAAAGGTCATGCTGATAGATGTTGGAAGCGACATACACTGAATACCATAACCTAGTGCTTCAGCACAGCCATTCATGGTATTTTCCAATTCATAGGCTGGCAACCCATAAGTATGAAGTGCCTTTGATAACCTTAGCAAAAACCCGACAGGCTCACTTCTTTTGGGTGCATGAGGGATCTGATCAAGCGATCTTTTTTCAGTGATAAGTGCATCTGATAAATGTGGCATAACTGTCTTTATTATTGAAATTCAAATTAGTGACAATATCGCTTAAACCTTTTAAATAATCAACCTTGATATTGATAAAGATTTCCAAAAGCACTATTTGGTGCAAATATTTTTCTCATAAATTTTTGATTTTTTTCTTTACAAAGAAAAACAATGTTTTTCAAATAGTTAGCTACAAGTTTTGGCTGATACAGCACCTACCTTCTCAGCATGAGATTAAAAGGGCACTGTTAATTCTTATTTTTTCTAACATTTTTTCTTTGAATCCCTTACAATCGCCAGCTAAAAGCAAAATCGGCTATAAAGTTAACAAATGAATAACAATCGACAAAACAGCAAGTTGACCCGCGATTTTTTTCTTGTCGCCTTGTTAACTTCGCTGCTTTTTTGGTTGGTAGATTCAACAATCTCTTATTTTATATTTCACAAAAACATTTCTTTTGCGGACAATCTTTTTTTTCCTGATTTTGGTTCTCTCTTAACGCGCATCATTGTAGTGATTATAATTTTTGTTTTAGCCTTTATTATCAAAAGGTTATTAGCTCAAAATCAGGCACTTTCCAGTCAAATTAAAAATTATCAAAAAGAGATTTTTGTAAAAGATTCGGATAATCTTGATATTAAAAAAGCATCCAAAACCAAATCTTATACCAGTGATTTAAAAAAATTAACGAATATCGATCCGGTAACTCTGCTATTTAATAAACACAAGTTCAAGGAAATATTAAAATACGCTATTGAAGTTGAATCGACAAAACAGTCCGGTCTTTCAGTTATTCTCTGTGCAATTGATCAATTTGAACATCTTAGTAAAACCTTGTCTGCCAATGAAAAAAATCAGTTCCTTCTTTTTTTTGCGACTTTAATTTCTCACTCAGTGAGAAAATCTGACATAGTTGCCCGTTGGTCGGACGATGAATTTATTTTGTTGATTCCGGACACGCAATCCAATACCACCAAAGAAATTGCCGAACTGTTGAGAAAAAGAATAGAAATAAGCGCTTTTTTTGGGGATAAATCGATTACTTCCAGCTTTGGTGTAACCTATTTTATTTCCGGCGATAACAGTCTAAATATCATTAAACGAGCAGCTGATGCACTTTATCGTGCAAAATCCAATGGCAATAATTCCGTTGAATTAACCTTTCGATGACGCTAACCAAGAAATTTTTTAACGTTTTCCCACCAACTGGTTGATTTGGGGGAGTGTTGTTTTTTACTGCCAGAAAGGTAGGTTTCGAAATCCTGCAACATTTTCTTTTGTTCCTTGTTCAAATTCACAGGGGTCTCAACGACAACCCGACAAAGCAGATCGCCTTTTTGACCGCCTCTCATTGGCGTAATACCTTTGCCACGTAAACGGAACATTCTCCCGGTTTGGGTTTCTTCAGGAACTTTTAATTTAACCTTTCCTTCCAGTGTTGGAACTTCCAGTTCTCCACCCAGACAAGCTGTTACAAAAGCTATGGGCATTTCGCAGTAAAGATTTTCACCTTCTCTTTCAAAAATTTCATGTTGCTTGACTATAACCTGTACATAAAGATCGCCTGGTACTGAACCCGGTCCCCCAGCTTCTCCTTCACCGGTTAATCGAATTCTGTCACCAGTATCAACACCAGCAGGAATTTTAACGGACAAGGTTTTTTCTTTTCTGACTCTACCTTCACCTCGACAACTATTACAAGGATCCTTGATCACTGAGCCCTGACCATGACAGGTAGGGCAGGTTTGTTGTACAGAAAAGAAACCCTGCTGCATTCTGACTTGTCCTGCACCTTTACAAGTAGCACAAGTTGAAGATGTACTACCTTTTTTGGCACCACTACCATCACAGGTTTCACAAGCAACATAAGTCGGGATTTTGATACTTTTTTTAATGCCGGATACAGCTTCTTCCAAAGTCAGTTCCAGATTGTACTGTAGATCGGCGCCACGTCTTTGTCTTTGTCGACCACCGCCTCTTCGTCCGCCTCCAAAGATATCGCCAAAGACATCACCGAATATATCACTAAAACTTTCAGCGCCATGACCACCGCCAAAACCGCCTTGTGACGGATCAACACCAGCATGCCCAAATTGATCATATGCCTGTCTTTTTTCAGGATTACTTAAAACTTCATAGGCTTCTTTTGCTTCCTTGAATTTATCTTCTGCTTCCTTGGAATCAGGATTTCTATCCGGATGATATTTCATAGCAAGGCGTCGGTAGCCTTTTTTTATTTCTTCGGCTGACGCACTTTTGTTGATGCCTAGAACTTCGTAATAATCTCTTTTAGACATAAATTTCTACCACTATCATCTCTTGAGTAAAATTTCGATTTATATTTTCTGCTGTTTTAAAGCCTTTTAATTGCAAATTCGCGCGGCATAACCGCGCGATCAACATTTTTAAACTTTATCTTGTTGGACTATTCATATCCGACTTGAAAAGCTTATTTCTTGTCATCCTTAACTTCTTCAAACTCCGCATCAACCACATCATCATTTTTTGGATCTGAAGATGCATCATCTCCACCATCAGCTGGCTGTGCTTGAGCAGCTTCCGCTTGAGCCTGAGCATACAAACGCTCCGCCATTTTTTGTGAAACTTTTGTTAATGCTTCTGTTTTAGTTTCAATATCAGATTTATCGTCACCTTTTACTGCGCTTTCCAAATCAGCAATTGCCGATTCGATTGCTTCTTTCTCTCCATCTTCAAAGGTTACTTTTTCATCTTCCATTGTCTTTTTGGTCGCATGGATCAAGCCATCTGCCTTGTTTCTTGCTTCAATCAACTCCTGGAATTTTTTATCTTCCTCGGCATGTGCTTCAGCATCACGAACCATATTTTCAATTTCTTCCTCAGACAAACCCGAAGAGGCTTTTATTACAATCGATTGCTCTTTTCCTGTTGCTTTGTCTTTCGCCGAAACATTCAAAATACCATTTGCATCAATATCAAATGTAACTTCGATTTGAGGCATCCCTCTTGGCGCTGGCGGGATATCAGACAAATCAAATTTACCCAGCGATTTGTTCTGGCTCGCCATTTTACGCTCACCTTGCAATACGTGTACTGTTACAGCTGTTTGATTATCATCTGCTGTAGAAAATACCTGAGCCGCCTTGGTAGGAATGGTGGTATTTTTCTCAATAAGATTGGTCATCACACCACCCATTGTTTCAATACCCAATGACAATGGCGTAACATCCAGCAAAAGCACATCTTTAACATCACCCGATAAAACTGCGCCCTGAATAGCTGCGCCAATAGCAACCGCTTCATCAGGGTTAACATCTTTTCTTGGCTCTTTGCCAAAGTAATCTGTTACAGTCGCTTGAACCTTGGGCATACGAGTTTGACCACCAACCAGAATTACATCATCAATGTCTGAAACGTTAAGACCTGCATCTTTTATAGCTGTTTTTACCGGCTCAAGTGAACGAGAAATCAAATCATCAACCAAAGACTCAAGTTTAGCTCTGGTCAATTTAATATTAAGGTGTTTAGGGCCAGATGCATCGGCTGTAATGTATGGTAAATTAACATCAGTTTGCTGACTCGAAGAAAGTTCAACTTTTGCCTTTTCACCTGCTTCTTTCAAACGTTGTAACGCCAACGGATCATTGTTCAGGTCAATACCACTTTCTTTTTTGAATTCATCAACAAGGTATTCAATGACTCGCATATCAAAGTCTTCACCGCCGAGGAAAGTATCTCCATTGGTCGCCAAAACTTCGAATGTATGCTCACCTTCTACATCAGCAATTTCTATTATTGAAATATCAAATGTACCGCCACCCAGATCGTAAACCGCTATGGTTCTGTCGCCTTTACCTTTATCCATACCATAAGCCAGCGCTGCGGCCGTCGGCTCATTGATAATCCTTTTAACTTCAAGGCCAGCAATCTTACCAGCATCTTTGGTTGCCTGACGTTGTGAATCATTGAAATAGGCCGGCACTGTAATAACTGCCTGGGTAATAGTTTCACCCAGAAAGTCTTCCGCCGTTTTCTTCATCTTTTTCAGTACTTCAGCACTCACCTGTGGTGGCGCAATTTTTTTGCCTTTCACATCAACCCAGGCATCTCCATTATCTGCCGCAGCAATGGTATAAGGCACCATCTTGATGTCCTTTTGTACCACATCATCTTTATATTGACGACCGATTAAACGCTTTATAGCAAATAATGTATTCTTTGGATTGGTAACAGACTGACGCTTGGCTGATTGACCAACCAGAATTTCGTTATCTTCTGTGTATGCAACAATCGAAGGTGTCGTTCTTCCGCCTTCCGAGTTTTCAATAACTCTTGCATCCTTTCCGTCTAAAACCGCGACACAGGAATTTGTTGTGCCAAGATCGATACCAATAATTTTACCCATTTTCATTCTCCAAACACTTTTCTCAACAGTTTAGTAGAGAAAATCAATTAATTTAAAACCAGTTACCCTGTTAATTGGGGGCGTACAATTTAATTTCAAGCCTTTTGGTCAATTTCAGGCGATTTACCTTTGGCAACTATTACTCTGGCAGGTCTGATCAATCTGCCATTAAGTGAAAAGCCTGGTTGAATAACATGCATAACACTATTCGGGTCATGTTCTTCACTTTCCTGCATAACCATTGCTTCATGTAATGCCGGATCAAAAAGCTCACCAACCGGGTTGATTTGCTCAATAGAAAATTTCTTCAATGTATCTATTAATAATTTATGAGTCAGTTCAATACCTTCTCTAAAGGAGTTTTGCGAACTTTCCTCTGCTGGAAGCTCCAGAGCTTTCTCAAGACTATCAACCACAGCCAAAATCTCTCTGGCAAATTTTTCCAAAGCAAATTTACTGGCATTACTGACTTCTCTTTCAGCTCTTCTTCTGACATTTTCAGATTCTGCTTGTGCGCGTAGAGCAATATCCTTGTTGGTACCAGCTTCTTGCAATGCCTTGCTAAGCTCTTCGGTCAAAGTTTCTACCTGTTCTTCAAGGGAATAAACCGTTTCTTCATCGTAAGCCTGTTCCAGCTTTTCATCGGGATTTTGAATATCCTCTTTTTTACTCATAATAAATTGCTCCCAATCCGCAAAATCTTGCAGACAATCATTTGAATTTAAAGCGTGATAATAAATAAACCTGTACAGCTTTGCTATATGGGGATTACAGAATTTTATTCAAGGAAAAAAAGAATTTTTTATTAAAAAGCTCTAAACCCTGTTTCCGGCTCGGAGCCTTTTCTAAATAATCACTAATAAGTCATTGTATAACGAAAGTCGATACCGCCAGTAAAATCACCTGTCATATATTTTTGATATCCCAAAGAAAATGCAGAACCACTTTGGTTAAAAAAAGTAAATCTTGACAAGACATAAAGCCCTGAATCCAGATTAATATTTTCAGAAAGACAGTTGCTGCAATTAGCTATAGTTCGCTCGGCACGAACAAACTCAAAACCACCCAACAAGTCAAAACTGGTATTGCCCGAGTCAAAAACATAACTGTATCCCAACTCTCCAAACCCTCCAAAAGCATCAGCTGACGAACTTTTAGTGGAAGTATTTCCAAAATTATCCTGTACTGTTTGAGAAAAAGAATTTTTGTCTGACAGCATAATCCAGCTCATTCCAAATCCATAGACAAAATTATTTGTATGGCCACCATAACCTAATTTTAGCGAAGTCCCACTGTCTCCAATCCCCTCCCAAAAAGCGGTTTCAGAGTCAATTCCTGTATATCCAACAGACATAAACCAGCCCTGACCTTCATCATATCGGAAAACATTTTGCACTTCATTTTCTTCTGCCATTAATGAATTACTGACAAAAAACGCGATAGGTATTAATAGTTTTTTCATTATTTTTACTCCTATATTTTTATAACATTCTAAAACCAACAAGCTTTTACAGAAACGGCTTAACTATTAACTTTATATTTTCAGTTTAAGCAGCCCTACCTCAAACTAGTCCCAAGAAAATCCAATGTAAATGATATCTTCCATATCTCCAGAACCATAATATTGATATTCAACAGAAAGCATGATGCTCTCGGTAATATAAAACTTTATCCCTGGTTTTAGATACACTCCACCCTTAATATTAATTTTCTCGGAGTAACAGCGATCACAATCCAGAAAATATCTTTCTGCTTCTATGTATTCTGCACCAACCATAAACTCCAGTCTTTTACTGCCATCTCCAGTTAAATTGCTATAGCCGGTTTCAGCAAAAAGACCAAAACTATCTGCCTCTGAACGCTTTATTATTGTATTTCCTCTATTAGTAACAATAGTCTGGGTAATAGGATTATAATCTGTAAAAAATAACCCACTGATCCCAAAAGCACTAATCCGATCATCATGTTGCCATTTTACACCGATATTAATCGCTTCTGCGTTATTGTCTATCTGTTCAAAAGCTGCTTTTTGCTCATTAATATGCGCCATTCCAAATGAAATGAAGAGGTTTACAGGAGAACCTGATTGTTGGCTTGAATTGTCACTTTTCGAATTATTGTTATCCGGCTCCTCATCATCGGCTTCTTCATATAAATAACAACCTTCACCAGTGTTCATATCACACATATTTTCTTCCAGCGACTCATGAGTTTCTGGCTTGTAGATACCAATTTCAACATCAGACTCGGGCTTGCTTTCACAATAATCTACTCTGGGGTCACAGTGTGATTGACTTTTTTCATATTCTAATCCACTCGCACTGGCAAATGAGAATATGAATAACAGCGGCAGTAGTCTTTTCATATTATTATTCCTCTATTCTGGCCATCACTTGAAAGTAAACTTTTTCAAAAGCAGGAAATCTTCTTTCCAATGTTTTGTCGTAACCGAAAGCTCGCTCCAATCTTTTATAAGCTCTGGTCAAAAACTCTCCTCTGGTTTCTGTCACCTTGTCAGCCAGATAAAACTCAGCCAAACCCTTATAAACTTCTGTCTGGATCCATAAACTGGTTTCTGTTTCTCTATCTTTTAAGATAGATTCAACCAATTCAATTGCACCGGCCTGATCGCCATCTCGTCTGACCTCGCGAGCCAAAGACATTGTCACTCTGACGATAACATCTGCCGGCGCACAGTTGGCGCAATTATTTACCCTGCTCTTATGAAATCGATAGTTTTCCAGCAAATAACTTTGAATGTGTATTCTTTGATCTCTGTTAACAGCGTTATCCATCAACCATAAACACTTAACTACCAGTTCATCATTCTGTGGATGATTAACAATGGCCTGATAACAGCTTTTATAAAATTTTTGATTGTTCTGATCAAGGATATCTTTTGATTCACAGCATCTTTTTTCAGATTGCCATAATTTACTCACATCTTCGGGAGAATTAAGTTCAATAGAACTTGCAGATTCAAACCAGTCTGGCTTGGCTATACTTTGTTGGAAATCCGGTCTTTTTTCACAGGCTGATAATAACAGCAAGACTAAAAATATTATTTTTGTTTTCATAGCTTCCCTTTTGTTGTGAGCAGCAACTTGCAGAAACCAAATACTACTTAATGTTTTTCCTGCCCTGCTTTATAGGTAAGTGAAGATGATAACAGTTTTGCAGTAACATCGACAATGGGTATGACACGGTCATATTCCATTCTCGTTGGACCAACTACAGCCAATACACCAATAGATTGACCGTTTAATTTATAGGGCGCTGTGACTATGCTGCAATCCTTAAAGCTTTGCTCACCACATTCTTCTCCAATGAATATCTTTACCCCCTTGGCAGCCATAGAGCGTTCTAAAATACTGACAACCTGTTGTTTTTGTTTAAATGCATTAAATATGCTTTCAAGGTTAGGTAATTGTCCATGGGATGCCATTGTAATCAGGTTGCCTTGACCGGATAAATGAAATTCCTTTTCCTGTAGTGCATCTTTTTCATCACGTATCAATCCTTGCTCTGCTAAAGCAATCGCGGCTTCTGTCATTTCATTCATTTCAGCCCGGTCATTTTTCATTTGCTTGAGCACTTCATCTCTAACAGCTGACAAATCCTGACCCACAATTTTGTGATTAAGGTAGTTTGCCATTTCATTTAATTCATCACGGGTAAAATCTTTTTCAACATCAATGATACGGTTCTGAATTTCATTATCCTGTAACACCATCACGACCAACAGCTTTCTATCTGACAATGGCACAAAATCTATTTGCTGAAGTCGTTGAAATGGTTTGCTGGGGGTTTGAACAAGACTCACCATTTTGGTTAAATCTGACAACAGCCTTGAAGCCTTGTTTAGAATTGTACCGGTTTCCTGACTGGGATTTAAATGAAATTTCAATTCAGTTAATATAGATGGATGAACTGTTTTTACCTGCACCAATCTGTCAACAAAAATTCTCAACCCTTGAGTAGTTGGAATTCGACCGGCAGATGTGTGAGGTGAAAGTAAAAGACCTTGTCTTTCCAGATCAGCCATGATATTTCTGGCCGTTGCCGGACTGATACTCAAATGCGACATTCTCAACAAACTTTTTGATCCCACTGGTTGTCCTTCTCTTACGTAGGACTCAATGAGGGATTTCATTAATATCAGATCTCTTTCTTTCATATTATTTCTTTGTTTATAATCACCCTGTTTTTTCAATCAATCCATTGATATTAAATAACAGGTAATGCTAGATTCTTAAGTTTAAAATGTTACACTTGACGCCAAGGGAAGGCAATCTGTTCAAATGTTGGATTGACCGATCACTTATTACTGGCTTATATGTGTGCTCCTGAATGATTTTTCAAGTACAAGGTCAAAGAATGACGAAACAAAAATCTTTTAGCAAAATTGGTATTACAGGCAAGCCCGGCAGCAAAGCGGCCATTGAAACTATCGCCCTGCTGTCTTCTCTGCTGCAAAAAGAAGGGAAAGATGTCTTTGTACCTCAGCGCAATTACCATTCCAGTGAACATAAAAATACTCAGGTCGTGCCTTTTAGCGAATTAGGTCAACACTGTGATCTTGTGATTGTAGTTGGCGGCGATGGCAGTCTGTTAAAAACAGCCAGAGAATTGATAGACAATAAAATCCCGTTGCTTGGCATTAATCGTGGCCATCTCGGATTTTTAGCGGATATTCGCCCAACGGAAATTGAAGAAAAGATCCCGCCAATTCTCGCAGGAGAATATTCGCTTGAAAATCGTTTTTTACTTCATGCCAGTGTTTTGAGAGATGGCAAGGAAATTGGTCAATCTTGCGCTGTAAATGATGTTGTGCTTTATCCCGGGCAAATCGCCAAAATGATCACTTTTGAATTATATATGGATGAAAAATTTGTCTATCACCAGCGCTCTGATGGATTAATTATTTCCACGCCAACAGGATCAACAGCCTATGCGCTTTCTGGTGGCGGACCGATTGTAGCGCCTGAAAACAATTCAATTGTGCTCGTTCCTATGTTCCCACATACCTTAACCAGCCGACCTATTACTGTCAGCAAGGAAAGAGAAATTAAATTGGTGATCACCTCTCAGGTACCTCATTCACCCCAATTAAGTTGCGATGGGCAGGAAATTATTTCTTTGCAACCCGGTGACAAAATAAAGATCAAACAATATCATACGGAAATGAGTTTGGTTCACCCGTTGGATTATGATTACTTTGAAGTATTAAGAAGCAAGTTGCGTTGGGGTGAAAAACTTTAATCTACTCAATTTCTTTTAACTCGGATAGAATAACCATTCATTTTTACTCAAATACAATAAAGACATGCTTAGTCGAATAGAAATTAAAAACTTTGCCATTATTAAATCCCTTGCGCTGGACTGGTCTCAGGGTATGACCGTAATTACAGGTGAAACTGGCGCAGGTAAATCTATTGTTATTGATGCTTTGGGACTTGCTTTGGGAGAGCGTGCCGATTTGTCAGTTATCTATTCGAATGAAAATCAGGCAGAGGTGACCGCTTCTTTTGATCTTACTGTCGATTCAGCCGCATTAAACTGGCTTAAAGAAAATGATCTCAATGACGAGCATGATTGTATATTACGTCGCACCATCAATGAAAGCCGTAGCAAATGTTTTATTAATGGTGTAAGCGTAACTCTTTCTCAGCTTAAATCCCTTGGCGATTTGCTAGTTGATATTCATGGTCAACACGAACACCAGACACTACTTAAATCTAAAGAACAGCTTAATCTGCTGGATCGCTATGCCTGTCATGATGATCTGGTTAAGGATGTTAAATCAGCGGCTTCACAAATTTCAAAAATTGCGCATAGAAAAAGAGAACTTGAAGCTCAGAAGGCCAATCGGGAAGCCATGTTTGATCTGTTAACCTATCAGGTTGATGAACTTGAAAAAGCAAACCCGCAAACCGAAATCTTGCAAAATCTGGAAGCTGAACATAAAAAGGCCGCCACTACCCAAACTCGCCTGGAAATTGTTCAACAATGTCTTGAAAGTTTTGATACTGATAATCATCTTTCCATTCGTTCACAACTATCAAAAGTTCTTGCTATGACTGAACGCCTGCAAGCTATGGACAACAATCTCAATAACCTTTTTGAGATCCTTGCTCAAGCCGATGCATTGCTCGATGAAGCCCACAACGAACTTGAGCAATATAATCAACAGTTGAATATTGAACCTCAGGAATTACAAGATCTGGATGATCAATTGGCCTTATTTCATGATCTTTCGCGCAAACATCATGTCACTCTGGAACAATTACCCGACCACTTTGCTCAACTTAAGAATCAATTAGCACAACTTAACGACGATGAAACAGAGTTAAATAATATCGAATTAGCTTATCAATCAGCCGTTAAGGATTATCAGGGAAAAGCTCAAATTTTGTCTGAAAGTCGTCAACAAACTGCTCGCCAACTTGAAAAATTAATTACTGATAAAATTCAAACACTGGCAATGGAAGGAGGTAATGTCTCCTTTGCCTTACAAAAAAATCTTGATGGCTTTTCATCTAATGGGTTAGAGACTGTAGAAATTCTGGTTTCTGCCAATCCCGGACAGCCCATGCAACCTTTGAACAAGGTGGCTTCTGGCGGTGAATTATCGCGGATCAGTTTGGCTATTGCAGTAATAACCGCTGAACAACAACTGGTTCCCGCACTTATTTTTGACGAAGTTGATGTTGGAATTGGTGGCGCAACAGCTGAAACTGTCGGTCGATTGCTTAATCAGCTGGCAAAACAACGTCAAGTCATTTGTGTCACGCATCAACCACAAGTTGCATCCTGTGGTGATCAACATTTACTTGCCAGCAA
>Ga0224501_10002183_pt1 | contig 15310 bp, 14 predicted proteins | sample SF_Oct11_sed_USG_4_FD_169105 | JGI IMG/M metagenome (GOLD analysis project Ga0224501, IMG submission 169105) | Sediment microbial communities from San Francisco Bay, California, United States - SF_Oct11_sed_USGS_8_1 | ecosystem: Environmental > Aquatic > Marine > Sediment | place: USA...
TTTAAATGTAGCGGTTACATTTATGCCCCACCCTTTGTAGTAGGAGGGACTTCCCCGAGAAACGGGGGCGATTTGCCCCAGTCCCGATATAGAAGACGAAGAGAAATTAAACACCGAAAAACACCGAAAAACACCGATAATCCGCCTAAGATATAAAAGAATAGAGGCTTGGAAGCCTCTCCGACATTTTTCTCTTTTATCTCAGTCTCTCTTCGGTTAATTTCTTCTCTCTGCTATCTCTGCGGTTAAATTTCTTATCCGTGTCCATCCGTGGTTTCACTCTCTGATATCTCTGCGGTTAATAAATTTCTTCTCTTATCATTTTAATCTGTGTGTATCTGTGTTTATCTTTGGTTTATTTCTTATCTCTGCTTTCTCTGCGGTTAAAAGAATCAAGGCTTGGAAGCCTCTCCGACAATCGTTCTTTTGGGAGTAGGAATCTTTATCATCTGCTGAATGTTGTCTCTGAATAGAATATGAAATGTTTCAGGCAACTTGACATAATTAGAGAATACTATGTAACAATAACTGGGTTAAAAAATAGAAGCGTCCCCTTTTACTGGATACAAAAAAGAGATATAAAACTTTTACATCAACATTCCGCCGTCAACCCTTATTATCTGACCGGTAATGTATGATGCTTCTTCCGAAGCTAAGAAGATACAAAGATTGGCAACATCTTCGGGTTCACCCTCATGGTTTAAAGGAATCAACTTCCGATAGTTTTCTTTAATATTTTCCGGCAGGTTTTCGGTCATTGGCGTCTTGATGAATCCAGGCGCAATCGCATTGACCGTAATCTTTCTTGATGCCAATTCTTTAGCAATCGATTTGGTAAAACCGATAATCCCGGCTTTGGCTGCCGCATAGTTTGCTTGTCCGGCATTACCCATCTCACCAATAATCGAGGTGATGTTGATAATTCTTCCCCACTCTTCTTTAATCAAATATTTGGTGCAGGCTTTGGTGAAGTTGAATGTGCCTTTAAGATTGACCCCAATCACCTTATCAAAATCTTCCTCGCTCATTCTTAAAAGCAAAGTGTCTTTAGTTATACCGGCATTATTGATGAGTATCTCAATTCCTCCCAGCGCTTCGGCTATCTTTTTGACCGCAGCCGTCACATCAGTAAAAGAACTAACGTCAACCTTATAAGGCAACCCCTTGGCGCCAATAATGCCAATTTCTTTCGCAACCAAATTAGCCGTTTCAAGATTTACGTCACAAACTGCAATCAATGCCTCTTCTTCGGCAAACCGTTTGGCAATCGCCTTACCGATACCAGAACCAGCACCGGTGACAACAACTTTCTTACCTTTAAGTTTTGGCATATTTCTCCTTTAAATTCAGTTGTTAGTCCGCCTTAGGCGGATTGTTTGTTAGTCATTAATCTAACAACTAATAACTGGCTTCATCTTATTATCGTAAATTTTCCTTTACTTCGTTCGGTTATGCCTTCGGCATTTAACTCGACCAGATAGAAGTAAAGTCCGCTTGTCACATCATTACCCCGTTCGTTCTTCAAGTTCCAGAACACTAAACGCCGCTGTTTTTCTTGCGGTGTAGGTCGAATTGTCGTAATATATTCACCCGCCAGATTAAAAATCTTAACCGTGAAATCCGGATATTTGTCAGCCAATTTTGCGGTATCGGTCGGCACGTAGATTATTACCAATTTTTCATCACCGGTCTGAACCATCATCGGATTAGGAAAAGAATAGACTTTTCCTAAGAAGAGCGGCTCAATTGTGAGTCTCACCGTCATCACTGAATCAGCCATAGAAATATTACTAATCTTAACACCGCTTAATGAATCGCCATAAAATTTTGTCGAGGGTCTTAGATTATAAGGGTCAGGATAAGCCGGAACGCCAATTGAATCTTCTTTCCATAACGTTGCAGCCGACCCCCAGTTGTCTCTGGGTAAAGCATAACCTAATCGATTAGCCTGAATAATCCCGACCAGTGGATTCCGCTCGTCCCAGTTACCATATTGACTTTCATCGATATGAAGGATTAACATTCCAGAGCCGGGCAAACCCTGGTCAAAGCCGCTTTGATATCGATTCTCGATTAGAAAGTATTCGCCAAATCCAGTATGTTCTTCGGTCCAATCCACGTCATTTGGATTAGACAATAATCGATAAGCTTTTGAAGTCCTTGCTACTGCCGGAAGTGTAGCAAATTCCTCAGCACCTAACCCACCCCGCTCCAAAGCATCCGGGTTAAGCCAGCCTAAAGCATACTTTGCCCAGGCACAGGGATGAACCGGTGAACTGCCCGGTGCTCCATCTTTATTATCACCTGCCCAGGACCCACCAGCCATCAAACAGAACCAACCCAAACCAGATGATGAGTAATCAATATCGTAGAGGTCGGGCAGACCCAAGACATGACCAAATTCATGAGCAAAGACTCCAATCGTAATCATATTACCATCATCAAATCGTTCAGGCTGAATCGTAAACACATCAATGTTCACCCCTTCACCGGTCGGATAAGGATAAAAGCCATCAGAAAGTTGCCATTTGTGTGACCACATATCGGTCTTGCGTCCAGTCTCCTCAGCCCCGGGTCCAGAATGAACAACGAACAGGTTATCAACCGTGCCGTCACCATTTTCGTCAAAACGGCTGAAATCAATCTGGTCATCTGCCATCTCGACCACATCTACCACTAATTTCTGAGAATTGTTCGGGAACGGTTTATAAATACCAAACGAATCTCCAACATAATAGGAGTATTGCTTGGGTGCTCGAAACCAGCCATAGACCTCACCGATTAAGGTAAATTGACCATAGGATACCTCTAAATAATAACCGGTCAATGAATTGTTAGTCGAGGCAAAAAGAAGATTTTGGAAGTTTTCATTTGTGTAGCGTTGCTGGTTATCCGAAAAATCAACCAATAAAACCAGGGCTTTTTCTGTGCCTAAAACCGGTGCCTTTATCCGTTCAGGTTTTTCGATTAGCCTTGGGAAAACGATTCTGACCGGTTGTTTATCCTTGACCAGGTAAGGATTTGGAGGCATGGCAAAAATTAAACTTGAGCCGCCGAATAGAAAAAAAAGCAAAACTTGGACAAAGCCAAATTCTTTTATTGCCATAATATTAAAAAATTCTCGGGTCAGGCTTTTAGTTGCTGCCGAGTCGCTTCAGTCGGTCGAATCCCCTTTCTGCTCGGACATCTGGCATTTTCCTTCAAAGAAACAATCCTTTTGAATTACCAGATGCTTACAGTGAATATCGCCAAAGGTAGAAGCCCCGGTTTGCATCTCTATTGTATCGGCATAGATATTTCCTTCGAGCCGACCGGCAAGGATTGCCTCTTTACATCGTATATTACCCTTGACCAGGGAATCTTTGCCGGTAATCAGGATTGATTGCACATCAACGTTTCCATCGACTTGACCATCCAGCCTGAGACCACTTTCCGTAGCGATTTCACCATTTATTCGGGCATTCTTACCAACAACCGTATCTAAACGGTCTTCGTTTTTACCCATAGGTTCTTAGTATATTGTTTATCAAATGGTTGTCAATAATCAGTAACAAAAATTTACCCAATAACTTTCGATAAAATTTAAGGTTTTACCTCATCCAAAAAAAGAGGCAGCCGTTTGGCTGCCTCGAAAATCAAGAGGGTTAACTGTTTTTTATTCTGTTGTATTTTTTATCTGATAGGGGAATAACCAGCCGCAAAAATCATAACCATAGACATCAGGAGGAGTAAACAATGTCTTGTGGTTCATGAGGTCGAATATGGCAAACCTGGGAAATTCAACAATCTGAGTATTCCAGGTCCCGGTATAGACACCGTTACCAATATAATTAAACGGGAGGCGAACATATGGGATAATAGCAAAAATGAATGTGTGCAGAAAAGCCTTGCCTTCGGTAGCGTTGGTATAAAGGGTTATAGTGACCTGTTCGGCTGAACCGAAACTGGACAGCGAATCGATTCGATAGAAACTGTTAAGCGGGTCTTTAATCACCATATCGGGTATACTCTGAGATTGTATTCTCAAACTATCAATCTTGACTTGAGTTATACTATCTGATATTCCAGTTGCCAATGAAATTTTTTGTAATCTCCAGCCTCGCAGCGAATCGTTAGTATCACCGGTTCGTCGAAAGATACCGCGCACGCTGGCAGTTTCGTAAACTTTCTTTACCCATAGCTGCCAGCTGGTATCTGGAACTTTGATTAGTAAATTCAAATCGCCATAATTATGACGCGCCCAATCGACATAGGCTGAATCGCCGACTACCTGGACATCAATCGTTGGGTCGCTGTGAGTCTGAACTCCACGCCACCACCCGAGAAGGGTATCAGTGCCGAATTTTACTTCGCTCGTATCAATAGTCGAATCAGTAGTAGTACTGCAACCGAACCAGTTATCATCATTTAATACTGCCTGGCGAAGTGCATCTTTATCCGCTTCGATGTCTTGCTTCTCCTTGCACTGCATGTTTATGATAATCAGCAAGGCAAGACCTGCCATCAGTATTACTCTTTTCATCAGTTTCCTCCTTGTTTCGGTTTTGATTTTAAATTTGTAAAATACAATTTGAATGTAATGGTTGAAGCTTAAAGTGATTTTCGCTATTGTCAAGGATTTTTTAGAAAAATTTTATTGATTTAATTAAGGTTTGAAATGTGAAGTTATTAATTTTGGCTTGAAGACTCGATTCTTTTGGAAAGAATAACATCCACTAAATTTTAGTGCAATATCTCTGGCTAAATCTATGTCGTTGGCTAGTACCAGAGCTAAAATATCCCCGACTCTAACCAAATCTCCGATTTTCTTATTGACGATAAATCCAGCGGCTGGGTCGATTCTGTCTTCCAGCTTCTTTCTGCCCGCACCCAATTCTACTGCCAACATTCCGATTTTTTGGGTATCAATTTTAGCAACATAACCGGCTTTTGATGATTTAACCCCAATTTGATATTTGGCAGTTGCCAGGAGAGAATAATCGTCAATAACCCTTTCATCGCCGCCTTGAAGTCTCACCAGTTGACGAAATTTTTCCAAGGCGTTTCTTTGGTCAATTGATTGCTGTAATAGCTTTCTTGCCTTATTTTTTGTGTTGGCTTTTTTACCCATCAGTAACATTGCCTCACCTAAAGTTAAAACTACTTCCATCAAATCCTTTTCTCCTTTACCCTTTAAGGCTTCGATGGCTTCAATCACCTCCAGCGCATTGCCCACGGTCCGACCTAAAGGTTGGCTCATATCCGTGATGAATGCGGTAACTTTCTTGTTCATTTTTTTACCAATCTCAATCATTATTTTGGCGAGTTTTTTAGCCAGTGACAATTTCGGCATGAATGCACCCGAACCGGTTTTGACATCAAGCACCAGTCCATCGATTCCTTCTGCCAGTTTCTTTGACATAATACTGGCTGCGATTAAAGGAATCGAATCTACGGTAGCCGTAACATCTCGTAAAGCATAAATCTTTCTATCTGCCGGTGCTAATTCTTCGGTCTGTCCCATCATTGCCAATCCGATACTTTTAAGATTAGTAACAAATTCTTGATAAGTGAGATTGGTTCGAAAACCTGGAATCGATTCTAATTTATCTAAGGTTCCACCGGTATGACCTAATCCCCGACCTGAAACCATTGGCACAACAACACCGTAACAGGCAACTAACGGAGCTAAAATCAATGATACCTTATCCCCTACTCCGCCGGTCGAATGTTTATCTACTTTTATACCAGGAATTGCAGAAAGGTCAAAGACTTTACCCGAATCCATCATCGCTATTGTAAGATTGGTTGTCTCGTCAAAACTCATACCACGATAATACACCGCCATCAGAAAAGCTGCTAACTGATAATCTTTGATATTATGTTTTGTGTAGCCATTAATCAGAAAATTCATCTCTTCTTTGGTTAAAGCTTTTCCATCTCGTTTCTTCTTAATTATCTCGTAAGTGTTCATTTAATGGATATTATTGGGTACTTTTTCTTTGTCAACATGTATTTAGGCTTCTTGACTTTAAAAAAGATGTAAGTATCATTGGCTATGCTAAAAAAATTATATACCGATGAGCACGCCGGTGCTGGAATTAAGCAACGGTTGCCGAAGATTGAAACCTGGAAAAGTCAATTTGCTAATTATGAAATCACGATTGAAGTTCCGGAGTTTACCTCAGTCTGTCCCAGGACCGGTCTGCCTGATTTTGGTCATCTTACAGTCTGTTATCTACCCAATAAACTTTGCGTTGAGCTGAAATCGTTTAAATATTATATCTTGGGTTATCGAAATCTTGGAATATTTTATGAGAATGCAGCGAATAGAATTCTTAAGGACTTAGTAAAAGCCTGCCAACCAAAATGGATGATGGTTCGGGGTGAATTCAATGTTCGGGGTGGAATGAAAACTACGGTTGAGGCGAGGTATCCGAAAAAACGGTAAATATCCAACAAAAAATATAAATTATCAACCACATTTATCAGCCGTTTCCTTAAAAAATTATAGCTAAATAAAACTTGACTAATCCGGTTAAAGCCTTACAATTCAACCAAAGGAGGTCTAATGGTATTTTTTCTTGTTTTATTACAAATTGTTAATCTAAATCCTGATTTCGGGATAGTGATTGCGCAGCATGATACTGGTAATGTAATAATGAAGGTGACAGCGCGTGGTTGTATTGGCGATACTGTAACCGGTACTGGAAACATAACAAACGGCTTCAAATATCCTCGAACCGGTCAGGATTGGTTATTCTTTGGTGGTTTCGCGGTTGGTAATTCTATTACCTATGTCGCTGATGGACACTACGCGCCCGGTGGTTTAACTAGTCACGATTTTCGAGTGGTGGATAGTTTAGAACGTGTTTTCCGTCATGGTGCACAAGAATGGGAATGTCGCTACAATGATTCAGGACATCCAACACCCAAGAATCTTCGGGTAAAGCAGTATAGTATTGGCAGCCCAAATTCACTCTATGACGACGGAGTGATAATGGAATTTACCATTGAAAACGAAGATACGGTTAATCCGGTAAATGACCTTTACGCTGCTTTAATGTTTGATTTTGATATGGGAACTTCAAATCTAACCATGTGCGGTTCTGATACGATAAGACGATGTGTTTGGATGCGTCAGTATTCAACCGATAATCCAACTATCGGTACAAAGATACTTTATCCAGAAAGCTGGGCAAATCTTGCGTGTGTCGACCACCGAGTGTATATCTATCCTGATACCGGTTTTGCCGATTCTTCTAAATATAAATTCATGTCCGGCATGATTAGAATGTATTCCTCCCCTCGTAATGACGATTGGACGATACTCGCTTCAATTGGACCATTTTCATTAGAGCCCGCCCAGGAATATACCTGTGCCTTTGCCATTTTAGGTGGGGCAAACCTTAACGACTTCTATGCTAACGCCGATAGCATGCAAAGTTATTACCAGCAAATTATTAGTATTGAAGAGAATCAAACGCCAAAATTTGAGCCGACCAATGTGAAAATCTCTTGTTTGAATCCGTTTAAGGAAAATGGTCTCATAAAATTGCAGGTATCTGAAAAGTGTGCAATTAAACTGAATCTATACGATGCATTAGGACGATACGTGAAGAGCGTATGGCAAGGCGCAGGTCCATGCAATGAGGATATAATCCTCGATACCCAAAATTTACCGACTGGTCTTTACTTCCTGCGTCTTAATACCGGAAAGATGACAAAAACGCTAAAAGTTATAATCAGCCGGTAACTCGCTTAAGTTAAATGGGGCGGAAAATTTTCCGCCCCATTTTTTTTCTAAAATATTTATTCAGCATAATTTTCTTTAACCGGAATAATCCAACAAAATTATTTAACCGATTAATTGAGAAAAATAAATTATTGATCTGGTTCTGGTAAGCCAAAAACCGTATCACCAATCCTGATACCCTTTTCTAAAAACCAGCCTTGATTTGTCTCTAAAGCATAAAGAATCGGCTTTTGCGGATAATGCTCGGTTTGTTCATCCAAGGGGGTCATTTGCTGAATATCGGTAATGATTCCAGCCCGGTCGATAAAGGCAATGCTTAGAGCTATTTTCGTATTTTTCATGTAAAACGGATAAATCGCTTCCTCGGGAAAAACAAACAGCATCCCCTCTTCAGGTGCCAGGACCGAACGATACATTAAACCCTGGATTCTTTTTTCCGGCGTGTCGGCAATCTCGACTTTAATCTTTATCGATTTGATTTGCAAAACAATTTTTTTGGGTTCTGGTGGGGTGCCTTTTACGCTTTCTTTTTTTTGACTGCGGCAGACCAGCAATAGACCGCAGACGCTGAGTATCGCCCAACGGCGGAGAGGCACTATTCGCCTTCTAAGACAATTTGTGACAGGTCGGCAACTTTCGTGAACAATGATTTAAGATAATCTAATAAGGCGAGACGGTTTTGCCGTAAATTGATGTCGCCGGTCATTATCAAAACATTATCGAAAAGGTCGTCAATCTTTTTACGCAAAGATAAAAGTAATTTTAAGGCTTCAGAATAATTTTGCTGCTTAATCGCTTCCTTCAGCGGTTGCTCAATCTCCCGGGCTTTATTCAGCAGTTCTCTCTCGTCTTTTTCGATGAGCAGCTGCTCTTTAATTGGACCGGTTATCTCCTGTCCTTTCAGGATGTTGGCTACCCGTTTCTGACCAATAACCAGGTCTCGAAAATCCTTGCCCGAACGGAACTCTTCAAGGGCAATGGCTCTTTGCCAGGCATCTACCGGATTTACCCAGCAAACTTCCAGGACCGCATTTGCCGCATCGTAGCGCAGTTTGCGGTCGAGAAATAGACTCGCCAATCGCTCTTTAAAGAATTGGTGAAGCTTAAGTAGAATTTGCGTGCGGTCGGTTCGCACCAATGCTTCGTAGCCGGCTTGTTCATAAAGCTTTAAATCCTGAGAAAGCAAAGCCGCTAAATCAAACTGGAATCCTTTTTCCGTGATAATTGCGAGAATTCCTGATGCCTGGCGACGCAAAGCAAACGGGTCTTCGGAACCGGATGGGATGGCACCGATTATGAAAGAGGCAACAATATTGTCAATTTTATCTATGATACTTAAAAGCCCACCCTCTTTACTTCGGGGTAATGAATCAAACTGACTTTTGGGTTGATAATGTTCTCGGATGGCATTAGCCACTGGCAAGGGTTCACCGGTTGCTTCGGCATAAATCCCACCGATTGTTCCTTGTAAGCTGGCAAATTCTTTTTCTCTAATCATATTGGTCAAAAGGTCAACTTTTGCCAGTTCGGCGGCACGCACTAATAGTTCGACTTCAATCCCTGGGACGGATTGAGTAATGAACTTTGACAGTTCGATTAAGCGCCGGGTCTTCTCATAAAGGTTACCCAAGCCTTCAATCCAGGTCACGGTTTTTTGGGTTTCGATTAACGGCGCAAGACCTTTTTTAAAATCCTCTTGCAAGTAGAATAATGCATCTTTAAGTCTGGATTCGACCGCTTTCTCATACCAGCTTTTTACCAATGCTTGATTACAACCGGGATTATTACTGACCGTAATGAAAAATGGTCGCAACTTACCAATCTTATTTTGGATTGAAAAACAACGCTGATGATATTTCAATGCCGTCATTAAAATGACCGAAGGCAGGGAAAGAAACTCTGGTTTGAATTGACATAGTATCGGATCCGGATACTCGATTGTATTTACCGCCTCGGATATTAGCTCTTCATCTTTCGTCAGGTATCCGTTAATTTTTTGAGCAATGTGTTTAAGTTTCTTTTCAACCGCACTTCGGCGTTGGATTGGGTCGGCGATGACACCATGACGACGCAGGATTTTTTCATAATCCAAAGCGGTTTTCAATTTGATTGGTTTTGCCGTAAGATTGCGATGACCAAAAGTATTGGGTGATGCAACGAGTCCATCGATTTTGAAGACTATCGGGTTTTTCCCAAAAAGCGCACAAATCCAGCGTATCGGTCGACCAAAACGTATTTTGCCTTCAGACCAGCGCATCGTCTTGGCAAAGGGAATCGATTGAATAATTTCCGGTAATGCCTTAACTAAAAGACTCTGGGTCTTTTCTTGGGTTGTCTCTTTTTTCAAAAACGCATATTCACCGCGGTCGGTCTTTTTCGGGTAAAGGTCATCAACCGTTTTGCCCTGACTCTGAGCAAAGGCAAGGGCACTGCGCAAAGGTTTACCATCCTGGTCGAATGCACTGCGCCAGGGTGGTCCTGAAACTTCAACGATTTGCTTATCCTGTTTGGCGGCAACCCTTTGGATTAAGACGGCAAGCCGACGTGGGGTATAAAATATTTTCGTCTTACCGAATCGAATTTTCTGCTTGGACAAAAAATTGCATACCGCTGCCTTAAACCCCTGAGCCGCCGGTTCCACAAATGATGGCGGTAATTCTTCGGTACCGATTTCTAAAAGCAAAACATTGCTTTTTTTCATTTGTCGACATCGGATTATTATCATAATTATTGGTAAAGTCAAGAGGAAATTACAAATTCTTTATTATTTAAAATCATTGCCCTATTCGGCTTGACAATTGATAAATCTCCTCTAATATACCAATGATGGATTCAGAATCTACCGAAAAGCCAAAAAGGTCATTGCGCAAACGCCCGGAAAGTCTGGGGACGACCTTATGCGATGATTCAAAACAGTTCGCACCAGCCAAATCGCATTCTAACCAGTCATTGCACCTGACCCCAAAAAATAAACTTCAACCGACCGAAGGAAAACGAATCTGGGCTGAAATCGATTTGAATGCTTTACAGGAAAATCTGGCATCAGTAAAAAAGGTACTCGGCAACAAGAAGATTCTATTAGCAATCAAAGCCGATGCTTATGGTCATGGTGCCAAAGAGATTGCTGCTCAGCTTGATGCAAAAGTCGATATGTTTGGCGTGGCTGGAATCGAAGAAGGAATCAATTTACGCACTAATGGTAAAATAACTGCCCCCATCCTCATTTTGAGCCCGATTCCTTATTATGAGATTGATGCCCTCTTCAATCACAATTTGACCCCATCCATTACCGAAATAGAATTCGCCCGTCGCTTAGCTTTAGAAGCAAAGAAACAAGCAAAACCAATCAAGGTTCATATCGAGGTAGATACTGGTATGGGTCGAACCGGTCTGCCCTATGAAGAGGCTGCCGATACAATCGTTGAGCTCAATTCCAATCCTTATTTGAAGGTTGAAGGTGTATTCACCCATTTCCCGGCTGCCGACGTTGATTTCTCTTTTACCAATCAACAGATTGAGAAATATTCATCGTTAATCGAATCGTTAAATCAAGTCGGGGTCAAACCAATAATCCGGCATGTTGCCAACTCTGCCGGCTTTCTCAATTTTTCCGCCTCCCATTTTGATATGATAAGACCGGGTCTCGTAATTTATGGTATCAATCCAAATTCGGCAACCAGTCAAACCATTTCTCTAAACCCGGTAATGAGTTTAAGAAGTCGAATTGTCAATCTGCGTAAAATTCCCAAGGGTCAGAGCATCAGTTACGAGCGCACTTATTTTACAAAACGGGATTCATTGATTGCGGTCATAACCGCGGGTTATGGTGATGGTTATCCCTGGTCACTTTCCAATAATGCCGAGGTCTTGGTTTCTGAAGATAGAGCCAAAGTGGTCGGTAATGTCTGTATGGATTTAACCATGATTGATGTGACCGATATCCCGAATGTCAAAATCGGTGACGTTGTAACCTTGATGGGCAGTTCGGGTAAAGAGACAATCTCGGCTAATGATTTGGCAAATTGGGCAAAAACGATTCCTTATGAAATCATCACCCGGATTAGCCCTCGGGTACCAAGAGTCTTTATCCAGGACCAAACCGTGCTGAGAGTTCGGGATTTACTCAATTTATGAATCAAGAACTACCGCCGGTTTCGTTTCAGAGTATCATCCTGATGTTTTCCGCGGCGGTGTTACAGTATTTAGGCATCACTCCTAATCCCTTAACCAATAAAACCGAAAAGAATTTATCAATGGCAAAACAGACCATTGATACCTTAGAAGTTTTGAAAGCCAAGACTAAAGGTAATCTTGATGCTGAGGAGGAAAAATTACTGGATAGCCTGTTGTATGAATTGAGAATGCATTATCTAAAGACAACCGAACCCGAGAAGAAATAAATAATTTAGAACTAATCGGATTCCTTCGCTTCTTTTTAAAAAATGAAATCACTAACCGCAACCTATTCCCCAAAAAAGATTTTGAATGTTCACAAGTATTGTGATGGTGGTTGGTTTTGGGTAAAGTATTCGGCTCACCCATATTTAGGCTGCAGCTACGGTTGTCTTTATTGTTATGAATGGGATAAAAAATACACTCCTTACCAGGACCCTGATGACTTTGACCGCTTGGTTAAAGTCAAGGACAATGCTGCCGAACTTTTAGCTCAGGAATTAGCAACCCAGCCAGTTGATATTATAACGCTCGGCGATTGGCAGCCGGTCGAGCGCAAATATCGTTCCTCCCGGAAAATGCTTGAAATAGCTCTCGAATTAGGTTTTCCGGTTTTTATCAATGAGAAATCGCCATTAATCACCAGAGATTTGGATTTACTCGCCAAAATCAACCGGCGCAGTTATGTCAATGTCGGTTTTTCGATTATGACCAGCCAGGACGATGAAACAAGAAGGCTATTTGAGCCAAAAGCGCCATCAATCCAATCCCGGTTTGAGGCGATGGAAATGATTAGTTCAGCTGGTATTATGACCGGAACCGTCTTCATCCCAATTTTACCGTTCATCTATGATAATGAAAAGAATATCAAAGAAGTAATAAAGACAACCAAACAAGCCGGTGGTAAATATGTACTGGACGGTGGTCTAACCCTTTTCGGTTACTGTAAAGACAAATACTATCAGGCACTAAAGAGTCTTGACCCAAAACTAATTGCCAATTATGAGAAAATCTATAAAGACCCCAACGGTCTGCCTTTCTATTATCGAGAAGTTCACAGTCTGGTGAAAAAATATTGTCAGCAGTATCGAATCAGCAATACGATTCCTCGACCGGTCAAATTCTTCCCGGGCAAGTCAAAAATTAATAAGCTCGTTGCCGAGAAAGTCTACCTGAAAGCACGTGAACTCCAGTTCCAGGCTGAATCTTATTATCGAATCTTAGCCTACCTAAAAGTAGCTCACGGTTTAGATGAACTCGACTACGATGTTTTCAGTCTTTATCAAAAAGAAGGCAGCGATGGATTAAAAAAAATCCCCGGGGTGGGCGATAAGATGGCAATCGTGATTGAAGAAGTGCTGGCTGATTTCAAATAATCTATCTTTATTCTCTGATATGAGAAACAACTTAATAACCTTTACAATTCGCTGATTCCTATAATTCTTTAAACTTCAAAATATTAGGGATGATGAAAACATTGACAACTTAGAAAAGTCAAGTATAATTTGCTATCCGCCTATCGGAGGAACTTTGTGATTAGTGACTCGAAGGTAATAAAATTACTCGAACAGTTGACCAATGGTGAAATTGAAGAACTGAAGCCGGTTTTTAACCCCAAATCAGCAAAATGTGTTGACTATCCATTAGCCGATAAAATTCTTACCCAATCCAACAGTTATACCTTACACTTACTTGAAGACTTGACCCGTCTGGGTTATCTGACCAAAAAGTTTTATGACAAAATCATGTATTGTCCGGTTTGTAATTCGACCGACATCCGTTATTCAACCTATTGTCCAAACTGCGGTTCCGGTCATATTTTGCACAGTATCGTTATTGAACATCCGTCCTGCGGTTATCTTGGAATCGAAAAAGAATTCACCAATGAAAACGGGCATAAATGCCCGAAGTGTCATAAAGAGTTAAATTTGATTGGCAGCGACTATAATAGTCCAGGTTATTATTACAAGTGTTACGATTGTGGCGAATTAGTTATAACTCCGGTTGAAAAGTGGCATTGCCGTCAATGTGCAACCGTATTCGGCAAAGAAGAAATTCGGGAGTTATGCCTATATTCTTATCGAATCAGTGAAGAGAAAAAGGATAAATTGCATCTGGAGCGTATTCCTAAGAATCGGGTTGCCGAATTGCTAATCCGGGATGGTTATGAGGTGCAGGGTTCGTTCAAAATCACCGGTCGGTCCGGCGCCGAACATGAGATTGACCTTTTGGCAACCAAACACTCAGGACCGTTTGAGCATCGTATTGTTGTCGGTTTTGCTTCGGCTGAGCATGAGGTCGATTCCGAAGAAGTGATAAAGTTATATGCCAAGGCTTATGATGTGAATGCTCAGGATATAATTATGATTGCGCTGCCCAGATTGAGTCCGGATGCCAACCATTTTGCCCAACATTACCGAATCAGAGTATTTGAAGCCGAAGATTTGGATAAGATTGAAACCGCCTTTAATCACATTCACACCTAATCATAATAGCTAAAATATCACCTGGAATTTTCTGCCTCTTTTATCAAAAACTTGACAATTTAACTCTTCATTATATTCTTTAATCAAAATGCGGGTCCGAATTTTTCTTTTGATTAGTGCTTTGGCATTATTTTTTGACCAGATAACCAAGTTATCGGCTCAGAGATTACTGGTGCCTTATCAGATTAAACCAGTTATTGGCAATTTGGTTAGAATTACTCTTGTCTATAACCCGCGTGGACTTTTTGGTTTACCGATTGGTTCTGGTCTTTCCTATTATATTTTACCCTTGGTCGGGGTGGCGATTGTCATATATTTTGCCACCCGCACCAAAAGTTTCTTATATCTTTGCTCTTATGCCTTGATTCTTGGCGGTGCAATCGGCAATCTTTGGGACCGAATCCGACTGGGTAAGGTCATTGATTTTATTGACATCGGAGTAAAGAATATACGCTGGTATACTTTCAATCTTGCCGATATGTTTATCGTTATTGGCATCATTATGCTCATCGCCACTGAAATCTTTCACCCAAGACCGGCTACCGAAAAAGTAGAAGAAAAAGATACAGCTAAAGATAATCAAACTAATTAATTTTTAGTTTCTGTAACAATTTAATTCAGGTTTACTTTTTAGATTATAGTTTCAGAGTTTTGGGCTTTGAGTTTTCTATTTAAACGTCAAATATCACGGTTGCCTGATAACCTTTTTTAGTCTGTTCAATATTATACATATGATAAGTTGGTGTTTTAATTTCGATTTTTATGCGATGGCGAGAGGTATCAAATTTCTCACCGCTTAGCTCAGCCGTCAAAACATTATCGGCTAAATTAATTTTTGCAACTCGCTTTACAATAAAATATTCGGTACTAAAGATAAAAAGTAATTCTCTAAGCCAATCCATAAACAAATCTTGCA
>Ga0224501_10002184_pt1 | contig 15310 bp, 7 predicted proteins | sample SF_Oct11_sed_USG_4_FD_169105 | JGI IMG/M metagenome (GOLD analysis project Ga0224501, IMG submission 169105) | Sediment microbial communities from San Francisco Bay, California, United States - SF_Oct11_sed_USGS_8_1 | ecosystem: Environmental > Aquatic > Marine > Sediment | place: USA...
CCTGCCTGCCTGCCTGCCTGCCTGCCTGCCTGCCTGCAGACATTTGTAGATGGCATGGTATGGTATTGCACAGGCATAGTGAAAGAGATTCTGTAGACTTGACATATGTTGGAAGAGCACAACAACCAATGACAAAATCATGATTCAATGTTTGAACTTCAAAACATTGTTGTGATTAAGCCACACATAAGATTCATCTAGACATTTTAATTTTTTTATCATCATCTTTGTGAATGGATTGACAACATTGAAACAAGTACAACAGAAAAACCAGTCAACTAGAAAGACAACAGAGAATTTCAATAACTTTGTTGTTTATTATAAATGACAAAGCTTTTTTGATGCTTTGCTGTGTTGGACTGGGATGTCTATATATGGTCTTGTTATCCTCCTATGATGGGGAAAGATAGCTCCATGAAATTAGATAAATATTATTAGCCGGGTGACCTGGCTCTCTGGCATGCGGTGGGGGTATTTCAAGGGCATATAGGCCATATAGAATTATCTTGGTAAGGATAAATATCTACAGTCGAGTGAACTTCCCCTGGCCCACCATTTGCCAGGACCAGGCTACTTGATTGAACAATATGCACACCATCCGTTTTGCTGTTTATCTGCCTCGGAGGCATTGTGAGGTGATCATAGTTTAATTTTTACACTCGACCACTTTTTAGGTCAAGCTTGAGGGTTGTCCTAAATGCGGCTGCAGTCCAGCATGACCAGGACTTGGACCTATCGGAGCCAAGAGCTCATTCTTCTTTTGAAGTTCATGAACTTCATTTGCGTATTTAAATCGTATTGCTCCATAGCTACTCTCTAGGGGAGGATAACTCGATACACCACTCACACCTTACTCTGGATATACTTATAACCACTGTGTATTAATGATAGGTGCGGTGCGTCCACCTTGCTTATGCCAATCAACGGATCTCATAGTGCACTGAGCCCTCAAAATTGAAGTCCTCTTGTGTGATTGAAGATAGAATTGTATGTCATAGTTGTGATGTAAGTTGATTTATGATGAGGTATTCTGTCAAAAGCAGGTTTCTTACAATGCAGATTATTTATATCGCGACAATCTGAAGCCATGCTAGCAAGCTGGCATAAGAGGCTCGCTAAAGGCCCATGCCATAGAAAACCCCAATCGGCACAGGGAAACAAAGTATTCACAACCCTTAGATTGTAATTCCATGTTTTTACCGGCTCAGCTGCCTTGGGTCCACTACAGGGTTTACGTACATGAGATATTACTAGCCAGCGCGAGTACCAAATGTGCCTGAAAACCCTTGATTTGCAATGGATTTGAGCCCACTTTCCTTCTGACAGCACCTCCTAGCATATCAAGGGTTGTGGCTACAGATTCTGGCTGTATGCGTGGATGCACCGCACCTGTTGACTATAGCTTTGTATGCCATGAGTGATCTTGGTGTATGCTATCCGTTGGAAGCCACCTTATACTAATAAGTTAACAAGACATTGATTTGCATTCCAGGTTTAATACCACAGGTCACGCCTCTTGTTAGGTATTGAGAGTTGACCAAGATCAGCATCTCATTTAGCCAACTTACATTTTAAACCTCATATTTCGGGTGAAATAGCAGCTATATGCCCTGATTTGGGCACCACTCCTAATGATCCGCCCGGAGAAACTCTGAGTCAAAGGCTCAGTAGCCAATGCTACTGATCAGCCTTACTGCTGATATTTGTCAGGATATCAAGCAATCAATAGGCAGTGGGTAACCAACCCATGCTCTGAATTGTATAAATCTAGGAACCGCGCTACAACTAGGAAGAAATTTTAGTCACCTACATGCAAGCCATGGGATAAAGCGATAGATATAAGGGCAGCAGGTTCTAGTTCAACACCCAGTTTATGAGTCAGTCTAAGCTTTCGCTGACTCCAGTCAATAAAGGCCAATGTCTCACTATGAGATACCTACCCACCCTGTTACGGGATAGTGGTTAAAGCGCTTGAAGCAAGATCGAAAGACCATGGGTCCAAGTCCTAGTCGTGCTGGCAGTGAGTGCTGGCCGTGAGAACGAGCTCCCCACATAACCCCTAGCTCTTACCACTCCAGCAAGCCCCAAGCCTAAAGAGGCTTGTTGAATACAATGACCAAATGTTGAAATAGAGAAAAAAGAGAGAAAAAAGAACAAGCCATTGATTTGGTGAACCTATACATGTGACAGAAGATTTCTGCATGAATATCATTTTATTATGAATGGTTTTGAGCATGAGCTCAAAATCAAAACAAACCCCGTCATGAGGTGGAGCGTTAATACCGACCTGCTCGGAGTGCTCCATGTTAAGTCGTCACTAGTGCAAAAACAAACATCTAACCTGGCACCTTCACCATAGTAACAGTGAAGACGTCATACGAAAAAAACCAAGGTAAATTGCCTTCTGACTCACTTTGAACAGACAGATTCTCATGAGTGTGATGCCAACAAAATTGGTCTTGTGTTGATTTGTCAAGATCAAACATGCTCTCATTTGACTATTGGCCTGGCATTAGTAAGAGGCAAGTAGTTCAGGTCTTGCCTTACGCAAGCATACAAATAAGCGATGTTTTTAGTCACTCACTGGTTGCTTTCCTGTACAACTTCCCTAAATTCTATGACAGACAAAACAAAGCTCCATTCATGGATTACCTCATAATTTTAGCTACTCAGTATTCCCTATTGAATGTGAGCCATGGGCCTTGAACTAGTAAAGTGAACTAAATATTGACCCTGCTCAAGGTCATCCTTTGACCCAATGACTAGTAGGACACTTTTCTCATTGTTGTTTTTGGAGTCTTATCCCATAGCATGTGATCGCAGCATCGATAATATAGACAGGCGGCGCGGATTGACAGGCAAATACGATTCTAAATGGCTGTTTTATACAGCTGACGGTTTCTGTAATGGCATCTAGAAAAAAAGTTTTATTCCTGCTCCGTTGTATAGTGTTTCCGACTCTCGCCTTGCTAAGCCTTCTTCAAAAGTATCTGCAATGTTAGCATAGATTTTGAGAATAGCGGTGTATGACTTTATAGTATGCAGCCACTCTACGTCTTTTAGCACTGCTACAATCTATTGTATGGGTCATCGAGTTATCCTCTATGTGTGGACAGTATATGATTTTAGAGTGTTGCGTTCTTTACTGTGCAAAGAAAGGTCATTCTAAAGAGACATTAAAGTGGCCAGCATTTCAATGTGGTGATGTTCTGTCGTGACAAGAGGCTGCTGTACTATTGTGAGGAGCAACCCTGGCTAACAACAAATAGGGCAGAGGGTAGTTGGCTAAGCTTATGCGAACAATCTGTGTGAATAAATACCATCAGCCTGTTATGTTTAAATTCATGTCATCCCACTATCAATGTATCTCATCGCTGGAAGAAGCTACACCTTTTATTTACCTACTTTTCGTTATCCCCGACTCACTCATGGACTACTTACTGGCGGCACCTAATATTTGCTTGATAATCTTAATGCAAATAAAAGGGTTATATCACAGCAAAGAGCTTAATTTCTATCAAGGTCGGTGTGTGTTTACCTGGGTGCTTGAGTAGTGAGGGGCGGGCATGCAGGCTTCATGTTAGACGGTCATTTTTTACTGGAAGGGTCTCTGTTTTTTTTAAAATTCAGAATCATGCGGGCACTTAGTCACTCTATGCCTAGAATATATAATCTCAATACTTGAGGCTTATTCAGAAGCGATAAAAACTGGGAATTATGTGAAGGGTATAAATACTCGCAGTGGAGGTTCTGGCACAACTAAAACTTCAACCTAGGATCTAACCATTTTGAACCAAACACTCTGGCCACCGATTTATCCCAATATCCCTGTTATTTGCTTCAGGTTGTGGTGCACAGCTTTTTTTCCTGTTGCTTGTTGTCATAAGAACGGTTGCACAAATGAATATTACCTGTGAATTATACACTGAGCATTTGAATAGCTCCAATGGATGTTTCGTTTATGGATCAATCGCACAAAATTAATTAATTAATTAAAAGTAATTACACATGCATATGTTTTTTCCTCAGACCCACCTTGTCTTAATTTGACTTTGGACTATCCATTCTTTATTGATCACAGATAGGACGTGCTATTTTACTAAATTGCTAAGACATTTTAAACATATGCTAATGCAAACATTTATATCCGCCACTCTTAAACAATTAAATTTAAATTACTACTGATAATGTTACAAACTTTTTAGGCTGTCTCAAATTAAGCATAGTAGCGCAAATACAGGACAGCCAGTCCTAGCTATTGCTGATAAGCGTATATACGCCCCTAACGCCAAGCAGCTGGTTAAAAGTCTTATCATTGCTGTCTGTTGCCATAAAATCTGTGCCAATTCAAGGTCATATGATATCTTGTATAGATAGGAGTCATCTTCGTACTCAGTCATATCAGTCATATCATAGGCTGTTTCCATTACCCTTGAACTCTATGATTAGATTACTGTTTCATCATGCATTGCAAGCATCGATAACAAGCAAATAGAATGTTCTTTCGTGTTCCATCTTCTGTCGTGCTTTCTGCAGAAAGTAACCCTTGGAATGTTTTATTCGGCATCTCCCAGGGTGTATCACTTTCTGCTCATACCTGTGTGCCCATAAAGAAGGTAACCAACTCCATGGTGAGTGGGATCCGTGTATTTGATGTCACCATCCAAAACTAAAAAAGGTTAAATGACAAAATAGCACCCAAACTGGGCGAGCAAACAGCGTACTTTGCTGCTGATGCCCGCTTCAAGCGGCCGAAACCGAAGGCTTCTACATTAGATTGTCATGCCAATCTGATGGATGCGTGTTAGTAAATAAACAGATGGCGCAAGCATACATCTGCAATTCGGTGATCTACCTATGCGTCGCAGATATGGTGATTCACTTCTCATCTAAACATGTTACATATAGCCCACCTGGGTAATTTAGGCAGGCCCTCTACTCAACACAAAACCAAATTGCTCATGGATCATTCAGTCCATAAAAGCTCCTGTACAAGAAATGTGAGAGGATATAACAAAGATTAGCAAAGCTTAGTTCTTTAGTGAACTGAGTGCGCAAGACAAGTATTGTCAACCCAGCACCTGATAACACATACCAAGAAGAGTTTTTGTTGATGCTCTCGTAGATAGGGGTGCATGCCTCCTACACAGAAAAGCGCTGAGGACAGGGTACTCACCCCTGTGAATTAACCATAAGATGGCTATAAAGTTGGCGATTCTCATAAGAGTGTAAATGTGTAATGATGATGCTGGTGTACTGATGGAAGAGCTCCATTCACAGATTCAAATAACAAAAGCGCCTGCCTGTTTATGATTCCGTTCACACCGGCTTGGCTGTCCAATTCAGGAGACCTTCTACGAGCCTAAAACTTAGACTGCGGTGACTCGGAGGGACTGCATCTAAAACACCACTTCAAGAAGCTGTCGGTAGAGCCTTTAAGGGCTCTATCACAAAGCCCCTTGGGGAGCCAGCTCAGGAGTTTTCGCAGTTGACTGCCCCAGCGTCTGATGGCACTAGCATTTTGCTGTCAGCGCTTTTCTGCAACTGGAACTAGGGTCTCTCAATTTTCCCTCAGGCCATTCATAACATTGACAAAGCATTCCCTTCTAATACTATAGTGATTTTGATTGGCAGTAATAAATCACGTCCTTGGTGTGAGTCAGGCAATTCTTAGAATGTTCCAACCATGCAAAATTTGAGATGACATATGAGTCCAAACAAACCGAACCAAACCGCAGCACAGCAACAAATATGACTTATATAGACCCTCATCACCGTGTGTTGCAAATACCTGCAATGGCTAGTCTACTCAAGAATATATCATAATGAACTGAGACATCCATACGTGATATGGTGCAGATGATCGATGGTTACACAAGGTTTTAAATACATGCTGCCATGCGCGTATTCACACATTAGACACGCAGCTGATCTCGAACTCGAGTGGAAGGGTACGGTTCTATTGTGTTTTTAGTTCGTAGATAACGACAGAGAATAAATTCATGCAGTGAAACCATCGGCTGCATGGTTGCGTTTTATTTCTTTTTCCGCACTTTGTAGGACATTGGCCATCTTGATTTATCTGAGTGGTAGGATCTGGGATTCCTGAACTTGAATCCAGGATCAGGAGCCTACCTGTATAGTTACCGAACCAAAGAGGTTGATACATTATTATGAATATACATGCAAAATAAGAAGCACTGGATGCACCCTTGCCGGGTATGCATAGCGTTTTAGAAACTAACACTCCAAAATGCGAAAAGTGCGATTACTAGAGGTGGGATAATAAATTCATCATGTATAGTATTTAACTCTGTGATATTTTGCGTGGTATCCCAAGGCTATGGCACAAACATAGCAGGAATATAATAAGCTAAGCGAATAAAATTATACTACAAATCACAACAAAGAGGCATCAACTAGACTTTTCTCTATTTCGGTGTATGTTGGCAACAGAAACGCACGATAATCACGTGATCATTGTTATGAGTGAAGTGCAAATAGAGTAAACGTCACGAGATAAGGATTGTTATGTAAGCCGTTCTGTTTTCCTCCTTTCAAATATGACTAAGAAGAGTGATTATACTATCGCTTATTTTTCAATAATAACCAATTCAGTTTGCTTCAGATATTTTTTATTTGTATTTATTGTGGATATATTTTGTTTAAAATGTATTTTAATATGCAATTATTTGCACATGATTGACTCGTATTAGGGCGTAAGAATAGAACAGCCAGAAGCATTGCCGATCGTATATAAAGCCGAGCGCTCGCCTTTATTGGCATACTGTTCAGGTTCTTGTCTTGCTGCGTCAGTGTACGTACAGGCATTCCTTTGCAAATTCCAGCTTTTACTTTGTCAAAATAACTGATACCAACCCACCCAACAACATGTCTCTTTGCCGCCAGAACTACCACGAGGAGAGTGAGGCTGGAGTGAACAAGCAGATCAACTTGGAGCTTTATGCCAGCTACTGCTACCAGTCGATGGTGAGTCACAGAGACAGACTGAATCAGTGAATGCTCAAGTGAAACTATTTTTCTTTTAATCTTTTTCGCACTTCGACTCCAGGGTTGTTTGTTCGAAATAAGTTAGCGGTAACATATTGTGTTTGCCTTCGTTTTACTTGTTTCTGTCTTTGGTCAACAGAACTTGGTCATTACTTTTGTTAACTATCCGAGTCGGCGAGTGTCTCGGTACCTGTCGACTGACTGTGCACTGTGCCGTACCAGTAGTTCCAGCTGTGTATACTGTGGTAATAAAAACTTCTTTCCTTTTCATGTAGGCCTTTCACTTCGATCGCGAGGATGTGGCCCTGGACAACTTCTCCTCCTTCTTCCGCAAGGCCTCCGATGAGGAGCGCGAGCATGCCGAGAAGCTGATGAAGTTCCAGAACCAGAGAGGTGGACGCATCGTTCTCAAGCAGATCAATGTAAGCTGCCAATCCTGCCTACTAGGGAATGCCACAGACTGCCAGTTCAATATGTAGTTCATTACCGGTGGTCTTAGACATATTGACTGTTTTCGCCAATGTAGTTATGCAACATACACTAGAAGGGTTTACTGCCTAGTCATGCCACTTTAATATTGATTTAGTAGGCTTGTTTATGTGCAGTATCGCACACAAAGGCTTAGCACAATGAATGGCGCCCTGACGTAACCCCGCATGACTATAACCTACCTCCTATGACTAGCGGCCCCAACCCGATGTATTCATTAATCCCACAAATTAGTCCCAAGTTAGGTTTTCGGTATAGTCCCTAGTTCAGTTATGGTTTTGTATTTTGATAGGCCCCGGAGAAGAGTGACTGGGGAACTGGTCTAGAGGCCATGCAGTCTGCTCTTGAGCTGGAGAAGCACGTCAACCAGGCTCTGCTCGACCTCCACAAGGTCGCCAGCTCTCACGATGATGCCCAGATGACTGACTGGCTGGAGAGCAACTACCTGACTGAGCAGGTAAGATTACCCGAGTCCCGTCATGTGATTGGTTTGTCTTCTGACCCAAATCAAAGCTCTACAGTATCTTGGAGTACACAGTGCAAACAACAAAGGGCACTCTGGTACTGATAACGTATCATTTTTGGCAGTGATTCGGTCACAGTCATCTATCAATCTGGATCTGTCAACAATAATGGTACAATCGTTATCAGCCTAGTCACGCGGCAAGTTAAATCTGACACAGAATTTGACCTTTGTTTACACTATGTTACTAGGAGTGGGCAACTCCTAATCTATGCGACTGTCTTGAGTGTATCACTGTTTTTTTAGGTCGAGGCCATCAATGAGCTGTCCAAGCACATTGCCAACCTGAAGAGAGTCGGCTCTGGACTGGGAGAGTACCAGTTCGACAAGCACACCATGTCCTAAACTCACTCGTGATAGGTCGGCTGCAGGCATTCTGGGCTAAGGTGCCATGGACAATCTGTAGCGCAGTTTATTAAGTGTATGATTCTTCTGTATAGACGTGTGTGCCAGTTTGCCTCAGCCGACATCAGGATGGCTCTTGGCATCTTTTATTTTGGGAAGCTAATTGCTGTCCTGTTATAAAATTGTAAAAAATACAAAAAAATAACAGGAACCTTGGTCTTGTCGCTTGAATCAACTGTTGTGAAGCGATGTAAATGCTCTCTGATGATGTTGTTTAACATCACATTGGTATACATGGGTAATGCAGTTCCACAAGAACAGCTAAGGCTTGATCAATGTGATCCTTTACGGGAGGGTAACTAAGGAGTTTATGCACTTGTTACTCTGGTAGGCCTGCCATATACAAAAAATATACTAAGATAAGATGCAAGACCTATTTTCCTGAATGACAGCCGCCGCCAAACTCCTCGCGTTGTAGAGCCTCCTAGTTGTTGTTTGTAGGGGCTCTTGAGTCCCATGGTTCACGTTGGAGCTAGGTCGTATAAAGTATCGTCTGCACCGGAAACAGAATATTGTCCTAAATGATTCTGAAGTCGGGTTGCTAAGTTGGGCTGAAGGTTCTAGTGTTGTTGGAACTCCGACCCTCTACAAACAACCACGGGCCACCAATGAGCGGTGGGTAAACCAGGATAATTCACCGGGGTGAGTTTACATTCTTCTACAAACTAAAGACTGCATCCTCTCTAGGTATAAAATCTTTGTATAGGTGTACTCAAGAGGTTCAAAAGGCGTATCTCTTGGCTTTTAGAACCACTGGCTTCAAAATAGTAAGTATAATGCATTTTTTAATCAATCATAAATCTTCAACAGAATTTTCTGGAATAACAGCCATAAATTAATCTATAACTAGAGTGAAGTAATAAAAATAACACTAAAACTAGCAGTTCATAGTATAACGCATTTGCCTTTCTTCTTTTTTGATTTCTCAATCAGCTGAGGCCTTTCCACGGCATGGAATTTTCTAACTAGCCGAACTACATCATAGAATGACTGATCTACGTTGAGGGATAACTTTGCGCTAGTCTCAACGTAATGAAGACGCAGCTCCCTGGCTAGAGCCTTCCCTTCCTCGCTGCTTATCTACAAAGAGACAGAAACATATAAAGAGTTATAATAATTTGGTCAGAGCACTGGATATTAGATTGTAAAAGACTGGGTTCAACCCCCTGTCATGGCAGGCTCCTAGTTTAGGTTTGAGCACACCGGTTTCTATAAGGTGAGCCAATGACAAGTAACTGAACCCTAGGATAAAGTGCGAAAAGTGAATATTATGAGATCCTGGGTTCAAATACTACCGGTCTACTGGAGCAAGCATAAACTCTTCACATAACTTCTGGTGAATACAGAAAACATCAGGCTTAGAAGGTTAACTGCTTTTGTAAACTCGTGCTAGCAGAGCCATTGTTCAAAGCATATTAACATCCAAGCAAAAGCATTTGTTGTTGCGGTGGCTCAAACATTTCAGTTCAAGGGGGAAATTTTTTTCCGTAAAGCAATCACTGTCTTTATGTAAAATCATCGTTAGGATAGCAATTATGATGGAGGCTTTCATCAAGCTTGGGAGTTGCCTGCCCAATACCAATCAAGAGGAAACGACTTCTTTCTTCCCTTTTCGTACGTTTCTGTCGTTGGCGCGAGCTAGGAACTAAATTGAGAAAGATTAAGGGGTTTTCCATCGGGCCAAGGCTCCGATTACAGATAGCCCAAAGTGTAAACTCGGCATGTGATGGAGTTGAAACTACCAATACTAAAACACTCAACAAATAATGTCAAAACATTTTTACCTGACTCACCCTTGTCAGCAACAGGTCAACCACAAATGTTAAAGATGCTGATAAATCAATGTTTCTGTCTTCTTTTTATCTACAGTTCCTTGTTTATTTTTCCACGAAGCACAATACCAGCGCACTTACTGCTCTATTGTGATGTGGTATATCGCATTTGTTGCCAACTAGAACCATAGGAAACTCATCTCGATCTTTCACCCGTAGAATTTGTTTGTGAAACGTTCTCACTTGGTCCAGACTGAAAGACATTGATACAATAGGATGACCAATTCTTGGTAAAATCACTGAGCACCATGATGGAGTTAGAGTGAGAGGGAAAATAACTCTATGTTGAGCAAGCTGCTGATTCAACTTTCTACATTGCATTTAGTGCTACCAAGTCGAGATGGTTCAAAAGCATACCCACTTTCCTGTGTTAAAAAGTAAATTTCATGGGGCCTTTTTTTAAACAGAATAAGAAACACGCTTGGGAAAATCTATCAGATGCTTGCCATCTGTCGGGTTAATGTTAGATACCCATGCCGCTACTGAAACCAATAAACTGTATAGGGTACTAAGGAAACGTAGATTTTACAGAAATTTTATAAAAATTTTACTAAGGCATGAGATGGCATCCGTACGGCACCTTGCCGAATTGGGCTGGTCAGGGGATCCTCGCCTAGGCACTTTCCTGGCCTGCTTTATTGGTGCTTGCCACTTTGTGTCTTTTTTATTGATGTTTTTTGTTAGACTTCACATTCTTTTCCGGTGATCACAAGTAGTTATTTATAATGTCTGTTTGCTAGTAGTACACGTTTAACTTACCTGTGTCTGTCAGAAAATGAAAAGACTAGCAGGAAACCTTCAGAGAATTTCATGAACGAATCTCTCATTGACTGGAACTCTTCTTGGCCCGCAGTATCAAGTACTACAAACAAAGAAGGTAGACGATTATTACCAAATACAACCAGTCACATGGGCAGTCGAGGGCACAGAACAAAATATCAAAAGACGCACAATTAATGGGAAGGAACCCAGTGACCCAGCTTAACGTTTAGGCAGATGGACCTACATGTCTGTGGGATGAGGTATATAAAATGATTCTAATGACTCTAAATAGCAAAAGCAACAACCTTACATTGCGTACTTGTCATAAGACCTGGGAAACAATAGTAGTTTGGTTTTACAGCTTCTTTCACCACAACCCCACCACATGCCGATGGGCCAGGTGACCTGGCAAGGAGGTTGCTAGCCAGGTGGCCTGGCTTGTCGGAATGGGACGGGTGGTGGGCGACGAAATCATTAGAACAGCCACATAACCAGGTCACCTGGCCAACGGGGATCATTTAACGTATCAAGAGTTATCCTCTCTAGTCAACTGTGCAGATTTGCCTCCACTTGTACGATTTTGTATGTTCGCTCTGTTGCGTAAAGTCTCTAGAGACTGTTAGAATCACAATTGAAAGCATCTACATTTGTGCAGTAGATCATTGATATCAATTGTTAGTTAAAGTGTATACCTAAAAATCTCCAAGTTCCTATACTGATCTACTGAAAACCGGAAAGATGCTGTCACTCTGGTACCTAGCACTGCTGTCACTCCTGTCATGGAGCTTTGCTAATCCTTCTCTTGTACCGCTGCTATGCATTTATGCTCCTGTGCCAAATAATGGCTCCTATCTTTTTACGAGGGTTTCTCATCAGTGACCATTGTTATCATCTTCAGTCTTTTGTGTTGCACCCTCATCTTAACGCAGTTTGCGAAGTCATTCATCGAACACGTTGTACAGGAGCTTAACATCACGAGGTGTCAATACTTTGGAAACTATGTGATAAAAGGCATTTTGATGCAATCATCTTCGTATTCCCAGACAGAAGACTGATTAGGTTGGCCTCTGATAGTGATTCACTTATAATGAAAATATAATTCCCAGTCCCTAACAGCACACAGGGTCACACAGACAGTTTTAGAAGCCTAAATGCACTGAATCACTATTCACACGGCCAATCTCGTGCATCATATTGCATATTACAGCTGTGAATTATAATAACGCGTAACTTTTTTTGTGGAACTAACAAAACCGAATTGTGTTAATCTCTCAAATAGATCTGAGATGGAAAGATCTGAAGCGAATAGAACAAAATAATTCTGACAGCCTCAGGTGTCAGTTGTTGTAAGTGTTCACGCTCAATCATCTATAACAGACTTACAGCTTGTTTTATGGCTTTCTACATAGGCTTTTGTAGCTCACCTTTCACTAGTAAATTGCCCAGCACTAAAGCTAGATTCCTATTGCATGTATGTATAATGCAAGTTAGTGCGCATCGCTTATGACTAGAGGTTGGATGAGTCAATTAACCCCGTATGCAAAGGTACCACCGGATTGTAGTCTTCAAAGTGACCCTCGAGAGCATACTGAGTAGAATTTAACAGCTAAGATGAATAACCTGTGTCTCAAGCAAGTGGCTCCTCGGCCCTCATATGCATTCTGTTATTTACTTATTCAGTCACACCCAGCATTGAGGAGTGTATCTACGTATGACTACTGTGTCATATTTCTGTAGTTTTGGAATTGTCTTTCTATACATAATAGAACTCCTGTGTGACTCTGGGGTGAAGGATAGCTTAGTAGATAGCATATTAGGCCTTGGACCGGGTTTTAAATCACGCACTGTTTAGTAAAAGGAGGGCCATACATAGAGTTATGTTCTCTGTGGGGCTGCAAATGCACAAGCAGCAAGTCTCCCAATGGCGCACCCTGGAATACGCTGGGTCAAAGACTGAGTAAAGCTCATTTACTGCATACAACTGAGACTGTTCAGGGTTTGAAGAAACAGTGTAGAGCTCTTCGTCTTATGCATTTGAGTCTTGCATCACATATGTATTGAAAAGACACCCCAACCTACATTACATGCTCACATGTAGCAAAGAAATGGGCTGATTATGCATCAAAAGTAAGTGAAAACACACAAGATCATATCATGTTTCCATGATAATAACCCTAAATCTACCATGACATAACAAGAACATGGTTTTATTACTACGGCTACATTAGTGATAATTTCAGTAAACCTCAGCTTAATTTAGTGCAATGTAGTATTTAAAGAACTTTTAACTTCCAATACATGAACAGCGGTTTGTTCGCATCGGTTTGACCATAATCAGTTTGAATGGCTGAAAGTTGCCAAAGGCATTATAAGATTCCCACAAATGCACTAGGTAGGAGATAGCTTGACCTTAGTAGCTGTATGTGTGGGGTGTGTGTGTGACATGGGGCAACCCTTACAAGCTTTAGAGTATTACGTTGACCTCTCATATAAATATGTCAGTTAGGAGGAAATTTTACTCTTAAAAAAAAATCTGTTGTTAATCAACACACAACAGATAGTTGATAGCTCGATGGCGATGGCGAACTATCGGCGATTGTTGATGAGCAGATCAATTGACAAACTATCCCATATAAACTAAGCATGCGATTATTAAAACCCACAATACCATGCATCCAGATTGCTGTTGTTGAGCAGTTGGGGATGAGTTCAGACTGACATGTTTTCAAAATAATCCTCCATAAGTTTGGATTTCGTTCAGTAAATAGAAATTGTTGGTAGGCTTCGGCCTATGCAGGATAATTGATTATAACATTAATTTTCTACTATTCAAAGAAACACTGTTAGTTGTATATGAGTTAGAGAATAAACCATAGTAGTATGTGTATAGGCGCAGCATGGTGATGTGCAAGCTTCATGAAACATATGATCATTGTAGTGCGCATCGCAGGGTAGGCTAAGAGTTGCTCTCCCTTGTGGGCACAACCGTTTTGTATGCCTAGTGGTTCTTTCATTTTTAGTACAAGTCATGGTTTTTCCATCGAAAGTCACTAACAGAGCCACCCTCCCCCACATCATGGTTTGCTTTAATATCTTTTACCGGTGAGGTAGTCAATGTACCTGTAGTAAGGGCAGTGAGGCATCACCATAGATATACAATATGCATTGTGTCTATGAGTATCGCACTCGGGACCCTCAGTGCCATAGGCTTATAACAATTGGCTTTTACCACGAGAACAAGCTTTCCTTATTCTCATATAGTTACTCAACTGGATCATTAATTAGGGGAAATTGGCTTCAGTTGATCATCATCCCATTAATATGGCAGCACAGAGTAGGCCTTCAAGGTAACATAAAATGAATGAGTCCTTAGGCGTTGGCAGTCTAAACATGCAACAGAAAAGCCATTCATGTCTGCATGAAGGGTGCTGTTGTTTGGTCGTACGGTGTTCAGTTACTGTTGTGTTTGTTTCTGTGGTTCAATCGTACCCGGTTGTGTCATGAAAGCAGAACCCATATCAGTGCAGTCAGTGATACGAAATGAATCCGTGCATGTTCTCAATTCATTCTTGTTAGTCTTCAGCATATCGCATGTATAGCCCGTAACTTATAAAGGTAAAGTGCATAACTGTAAGTAGCCTGGCTCATAGAGGTTTAAAGGGAGCACTGCATCAAGATTTGAAGTGATTAGGGTGGTTTAAATGAGGAACTAATTAAGTTCATTTAAGAGTTTTTCATGGCTTCGTTTGATTTGATTTATTCATAAGTTTTCCCTTTTGAATGTATCCGTGTTACGGGGACGCATGCGCGCATGTATTCATATACCTATACCACTAAATCAGCAGTACAACCAAAAACTTTGTCTTTCAGAACGCCCTTACCAATTTTAGATCCCGACATTAAATAAATGAGGTCCACCCATAGAATTACCTTCCCTATGGGGTAGCCGAGTGTGAGCAGAAAGTTTGCTAATGACTCACACTGGGAAATGCTGATTCAAGTAGATCAATTTCAGCGCCATTCCTGGCTCATGGATATAACTGCCTTAGCTGCTACCTCCCATGCACACTGTCCATTCACTTCTTGAGCGCAATATCAGACCGAAGGGCTCTATGTGTATGTCGCTTTATATGTCCCAGAAAAAGTCAACAGCTTGCAGTTTGTGCTGACCAGGGGAATCACTGGGGGGGGGGAGGGGGCGAAGAATTTGCCTTTGTTTCATTTTACTTATTGAGACTAGCCGGACACCGTTTTATTTTGTTGGCCATCCTTTGCTTTCTTAACCGTA
>Ga0224501_10002185_pt1 | contig 15304 bp, 9 predicted proteins | sample SF_Oct11_sed_USG_4_FD_169105 | JGI IMG/M metagenome (GOLD analysis project Ga0224501, IMG submission 169105) | Sediment microbial communities from San Francisco Bay, California, United States - SF_Oct11_sed_USGS_8_1 | ecosystem: Environmental > Aquatic > Marine > Sediment | place: USA...
AAGATATGCAAACATATTATTTAATATCTGCAGGCGAACTACTTGGCTGTATCATCAGTAGCTATTTCTAATTACGCCTCAGCAGTCAAAGAGTCCAACCTATTCTAGGACTGTCAGTGAGATGGCGGATATAGAGTTCAACAGCCCAGCTCTTACGGTAAGCGAGCATTATCTCTGTCCACAGAGTATAAGACATGGAGATGGTACAGCCATACAATTATCGTGCAATTCAACTGAAGACTTAGATGCAGAATTTGAAAATGATTGGATCAATCGGATACACCTTTCCGATTGATTCTGTATCGTCAAATTTGTAGGGGCTGATGGTTTCTGACCAGACTTGCCCCAGCCATTCGCTAAACACAGCTTGACTCTTTAGGTATACAGTCCTCGGAATTGGTGTTGCCTGTACTTACTGTCAGTCGTACTCATAGAGTTATCCTATTTACTACAGGTCTATGATACCTCTAGGAGAACTCTATATGGTAGGGCTGGTCTCAGCTGGGACCAGGGTCATTACTCATACCGCTGCCCACTAGTAATATAATAAACCCTATAGGCCAAATGTCACTATGCCATCGAGTTCTAGCTAAGGAGTCGAAATGTACTCAAGCTGATCTGTCTTAATAATTACTCCTTCACCAGCTGTACTAAATGTGGCCAACGTCCTTTTGCCCTGGATACGGTGTTCACGTAACTAGATTTGAGTGATTAACTTTACTTCTGCAGTTGAGTAGAGGCTAAATTTCACAGCTGTGACTCACTATCCACTGTTTATATTGCATGAGTTTCAGCGATACCAAATCTACTTTTGCTGTTGAACTAGTTAGTAATTGGCCATGGTGTAGCCTCCTTCAGGTTTTGATCTCATTTGACAATAAAGTTATAGTAGCACTCACAACTCTAGTCATAAGGCACAAACGACCATATTCGGTGTATTACCCAACAGAAATCATAGAGTGTTGGCTGCGGCCCAGTAGGTCATGTGATCAGTCTACAAAAGAGACGCGATGCGGTCTCACTCAAATTTATAAATGTTGGCTCCTCGACCTAGTGTCCATTTCTTAGGTTTGGGGAAGGTCTAGTCTGGAAGAAGAAAGTTATTTGCGTATACATTATTTGAAAGCAACCCACATTCATGCATACATGAGGCTTCACAAACTACAATTAATGATGTTTTTGGGGTTCATTCATTTAGTTGTCCAAAAATGTGCCTCAAGGCGCTATCAAGGTTAGTATGGTTCGAAAAACACCTCACGAGTCTGCCGGTTGGTTCTGTTGGTAGTGCATTATCTTTTTCTACATTTTCATGAGGTATGTGTGGTGGTTTTTTCTATGGCTTTGGTGGCATAATGGTGGTGTAGGTAGGGCATAAGTGTTGAGTCTAGCTCTGACATAGGCATTTAGGAAATGCTATGTGATCTATGTCGTTAGGTCTAATCCAACCTGATATGAATAGATGCATGCATAAGCTTTCCTCCCCACTTCACAATGAAACATTTCATTCAGGTGTGATTTTGATAGCCAAACAAAGCCTCCTCTGTCAGCAATATTAATGGCAGTCCATAGCCATTAGATAATCAATTGACTATCCAATGAGTAGTCGAAGATGGCTATTCCATAGATTCTGCCCTGTGGCTCCATAGCACTGTGGTGGAAGCTAGTTAGGATAGCGGAAGGCTGATGCGTGACATGCCGGGTTCGCAACCATGAGAACCTGGGTTCGAATCTTGGTCATTGCGGACCCTCGCTGTGAGTCCATAACATTTACCCAAATTCAAAACAGAGAAGGAGCCTCATTACGAGGTGGCGCATTGATGCTGATGTCAAGCCATAATAAGTGAAAAAGTTATCTAACCTGGCAACCATACCATAATGTAAAGACATCAGACAAGTAAAAAATCCATGGTCACTCCCAAGCTCCTCTAGAACAGGCTTTAGGGGGTCTATTTGCCTGAGTATCACAATACGGGTTTGGGATATACACTATCATTGTATCGTCTTGTACACTGTAGAATGGGCATACCCAGGTTTATACCGAGACAGAGGAGGATGGGTCTATCATAAAATATGAAGAGGAGAGTTATATCGTCGATGAAGATGAAGATTCTGATCGTCTGGGGCAGTCCAACTCTGAAATGGTTCTGATCGAAGACACCCCAGAGAAAAAAGTTTATCAGGTATCGTCAGTGGTTTTCTGGAATATTCTGGAATGCTGAGTTGGATAGTTAGGTAGTGCTGTTCCTGAGTGTCATACTGATGTGTTTTCTGATAAAGTTGCTGAAGGCTGTCAAGGGACACTGAGAGAAGCCTTGAGCTCTGTTATGAATTGTGGCTCACAGGATTTGAAAACAAACATTTTACCTTTCGATGATGATCAAATGCATAAACAGTTCTAGGAAAGTTTTGCAACCATCCATGATCATCACACCGCAAGCTTTTGCCATAAACACAAATCAAGGGGTCCATCCAGCCCCATCCCACAGTCAGGACCGTTTATCTCCTTGACCTTTTTAGCAACAGGCTATCCTCGATGATGGCCGTGAAGTCATCACAACCACCACTGTGACCGTTAATGAAGATGGGGAGACAGTTGAAGAAACAGTGACGGAGATATTGGAGTCGGAGGAAGTGGAAGTGGAAGAGGTATGGGTAGTTGTTTAAATGTAACAATCGAGGTAGACGGACTACTATAGGTCAGAGTTAGACTGTCAGTGCGGCCAATGTGTGCGGGATTAAGTCGCGGTACGTGGCCCCGTCCGCCAGCTCGAGGTTTACAGGGAAAACATGGCGGCATTTATTAGACCTATTCACGTGGTTTCGGTCAGTCACAATAACAAAATTTCAGTTGCGATCACGTAAACAACACGGTCGCAGTCAGAAAACTTGAGACTGTTTCGATCACATCAGAGTTGTCCTGTCTCAACTTCAATTCATCGATTAGTGCTGAACGATCGTTCGCGATTCGTAATCCCAACATGGTATTCAAGCCTCTTTGCGATAATCTTGTCATTTTCCTAAACTACCTCGTTAACGCCTACTTTCAGTGGCGAAATGCTGTTCGCGTGATTTCGGTCGCGGGCCGCGACCGAAGGTGAGAGATGCTTTTTAAATCACGCTTTCCGGACACACTCCGGAACACTCCGGAACAGTTTAGCAGATTTCCAGACCAAAATCCATTTCAGTCGCGAAAAGACCGATCACGCGAATACACCTATTGTGTAGTTATGCTGTTCAAAAGTGCGGGAGATTGGGCATTAAAACCTCACTAAATAGACACTGTAAGGGGGTCCATGCACTTATCTCGCAGCGATTTCCTGCCTAACTAGATGGGTTTTCTTGCGATTTTCAAGGTCATTAGCCCCCTATTATTATGATCTGGCTCTAAACCATCGGCATACCAGAGATTGTCACTTATGTGGCTTATTAGCTGACTCATCCTGATTGCCAGGAGCCTTCCTTGCATAAATCATTGACTCCAGATACCATAGGATGAGTTGTTTGGCTTCTTATAACTTGTTCCGAGACAGGATTGTGTAATAATGCTATGACTAGATCACCTTTGTGATGTTTGTTGGGCACTTGATCAGGTGTTCGTCTTCGTTGTCCTCACGTATAAAATCGTGCCTAGTTTTTGTAGTTCCTGTAGTAGAAAACCATGTCTAGCCGTCATCGCTACCTTGTGTTTTCAGTTAAGAGGCTGTCCAGTCTTCAGGAAACTGTGAAATAGGTTAAGGGTAGGAGCCTAACGGCTTTTATCTCAGTGATATTTACCGAGTGAGTCAAAAGTGAGCAGGGCTAAGCTGTTTCTCTTGGATTTCACTCATTGAAAAGTGATGGATCCTAGCTATGTTTAGTTTGATTGCGCACCCCACTTTCGTGTGTATCCTGTAACCGTCTAGCCAGACATAGTTTTTTTGGTTCAAACTACCATGGAGTGTATGACAGTTGTCCTCCAAAACTTTTGTCTTGGAACTGCGTGGTTTCAACAATCTAACAGTTTAACTGAAATGGGTTCACTTTGCCCATGACAACTGTGCAATGTCTGTCCCTGTTTGGAACCAGATTCATAATCGAAATACTAAGGTTATCCTCAGACTTTAAATATAACTACACGATATGTGATCCATTTAATCTCATTGGTTGCTACCAGCTATAGAACTCTTGCCAGCGGTGGAAGCTTTGAAGCTAGCCTTGCTCATTGAGTGATAGGTCATTCAGCACACTACTCTTTTGTTCCTGCCAGTCTTGAGTACCCAATTACAATAGCTAATATTGAGAAGGTTGTGAATTGCCCATCCCTGTCCAATGGAGAGGCTATGATTCAATAAGCACTGCGTCTGACTGAACAGGAGCTTGCTCTGTTTGCTTTGCACTGAGTGGAATCAAACGACTTCCAGCTCCGGTCCTTGTGAGTATTGTCGGATGGGATTTTAAACATATGTTTGAATTCCTGGGTCACCTTGATGGAATGTCTTGAGACAAAAAACCGCGATGTTCCATACATACTTTCTGACCTCTTAATGGATGGCACTCCATCATGGTCTCTACATGTGTACAATCTGTTAGTCACTTGGGTGTTTTGAGTCTATACCCTGAAGATTTTTCATCGTTGTGGTCTGCTTCCCACCAAGTGGCGAGTGGCCTGTGATCTGTATTTACTAAGGAGCAAAGGTTGAAAGAAGCCCCTTGTATTGAGATCCTGAGCGAGCTGCTCTTTATAAGGTGTATGTACTCACTGTCTACCATAATTACACTTCATACAAAGTTAAAATAATTGATAGCTAAGAATAAACTGTCTCGATAGAGTTATGTGTGGAATGCTATCAATTGTTTAATAGGCACGTAGTGCGCTGTGACTGGTCTATGTCAACACGACCATAAAAGGCGATAAACCTTCCCTTATCTTACTGATTTCATGGGGAGATTAGTCTCAATGTAAATATGATTAGGGGAAGATAACTCTAGGAGTGGTCTACTGTTTTGGCAAGTACAGTAAACCCTAAACCAAGCTAAACAGTGTCTCTGAACTAAAGGACAACTTCTGACCAAGTGAGAAAGTTAAGGCGATTGGATAGTGTCTTTGAAAAGAAAACTACAGTGGTAAAATGACTCTTGAGTCATAGAGTTATTCTCCCCTAACTCCGCTCCAAGTTCAAATATCCCTGTGTACTTTGAACTAAAATTTCCTCTGAATTGAGGTCCTTGAACGTTAGAAGTCAGTCTTCAAGCTCTCTCACTTGTTTTGCAGGAATATGAGGATGATAGTCCACCCACTCCAGAGAACAGTGAGGCGCCGCCAGCTGGATCTCCAGAGACCGCCGAGGAAGAGGAACACATCTATGATGAGATCGGTGAGTTGGAATGAACAGAAGAATACATCACTATCTTTCAATACCCCCAGAACCAGAATCTTTATATTTAACAATAAAACTACACACATTTGGGGGGCTTGTGGATTGGTTTTCCAGAGAAGCATGAAATTGGACTACTGAGTTGTCCGTAGTTACCACTCAATTTAAAATACCTTAGGCGTTAGGACCCAAGAACTTTAAGTTCACAAAATAGCTACACGACTTTATAAACCATCCATGGTCGCGGTTGGTTAAAGCATCACAGTGAATCGAATCTGAGCCAAGAGTTTCTCAGAACACTTAAAAAATTTTAAGCATTTTGGCTTGCATTGAATGGATAACCCCACCCCACCAGAACGGGTTTTATTATCCGTTTAAAACTATGAGAATTTCTTTGAAATGAGGTCATTGTCTTGTATTTTTGCCTGACCTTTTTTTACAGAGGATGTTCAGAAACCAATTCGCCATTTGAGTTATGAGGAGTTTGAAAAAGAGTATACAGAATATAAGCCGCCTGAGCGCTACCAGCAAAGAGAGTCGTTTACGGCAGCCGATAAAATTGGACCTAAGGTCACCATCATGGTGAGTGTGCATGACTTAGTGTCTTGAGCATATATCTCAGATAGGTTATATATCTCGAGGGATAGCAGAATAGCTCCCCAAGATCGAGATTCTAGGTTCAAGCTGAGCACCCACTTTTTTAATGAGGTGCTCACGTAATTCCTAGCCCCCACCGCTTCAACAAGCCTCAGGCTTAGGAGGTCTGTTGAATAAGATCGCCATGTGCCCGAGTAGAAACAAATATTGGGAAAAAAGTTGTCCCGAAGGTGTTTTGTTTCAATAGGCCCAGTCTGTCAGTCGAAGAAACCAGTTGAATAAATTATCCTATGTATCCCTGAAGTGAAGTGCTTCGCCTGGAAAAGAAAAACGTAATATTAGCTGACAAGAAAATGAACACAGCTTTCAATGCGCAATGATCGATCCATTCACTTTACCTGAATTATCACCCCACCCCCAATCATGGAGAGTTGTCTTCTATCCCCATAACAATCCCTCTAAGTTATAATGTGTATGGTTTTGGGCGTAGAGTGTGTAGTAGTAGCCCACTGTAGTAGCGACATAGCTTAGCTTGCACTATTGTTTGCTCATCTGTGCCACGGCTGACTGCATGGCCCTTCTATCGCTTCCATTATCAGCCAGCCGTATATCGCCAAGTCATAAACAACATAAAGAGTCTTTTTGTCAATCTGGCCAATCAAAAATTTATCTCTTTGGTTCAGTCATTTCGTGAGCCAATCGTTGGGCATAAAATCGGTCAGTAGTCAGTCAGTGGTGGTTCTGGGGCGCATGATGCGTTCTGGCGGGTATTGGACTAACTGTGTACACCTTATAGGAGGACCATGGTGATCCACAGGTAAAGTACCGCTTTTATAGCCTTATCCGCGTCCCAGCTGCTCTACTGCCCATAGCTCAAGCTACCCTCTGGTTTCATAGCTCTAGCTCCCTATGACTATTGTGATGTCATCATGGCTCTAGCTCTCTATGGCTGTTGTGATATCATTGTGAGGTCCTTTTTGTGACATCACAATGCCATAGCCTTTGAGTGTGTAAAGTCACAATGGGCTGTAAGTCCGTTGGGCGATATTCATTGACATATAATAGTTATAATACATAGGTATTATATGTCTATGGTGGTACAATGATATCACAGTTATCATAGTGACAGCTGATGATTACCTCAGCAGTAATAGAGCGAGTGGGATGTCCCTTCTCCGCATGGTGGCCGGTATCGTTTTTTTAAATCTTTCCCCTTAGACTGTTGCTCTTCTGTTTAACTGCGTGACTCGGTACAAAAATCACTAGTGATTCGCACTTCTCTGAACCCTACAACGAGTGCAACATTGTGGCGCTTTGGTTTGGCACATTTTTTGAATAAGTAGTCATTGCAGTGTAAATGTCTGCAGTGCTGGTGTTCTTGTCCTAGAGTCAGTCTATCCCTGAGTGGTCTTTGTCTGCATGTCCTGGTTTCTGTTCCTTTCTGTCATAGCCTGGGTTTCAGGTCGAACATCAGCAGCTGTGCATGATCAGGCTTCGATTGTTAAAGCGCGAATGGTTCATTTCCGGAGTTGTCTACTCTTATATATAGATCAATTCTTTATTTTAGGGGCTACCCTCCAACGACTACACACATCCAGGTATGTTACTAGTCTTTACTAGTTACTAGTTACTAATATACCACCGGGGAATGACTAGATTTACTAAAATGTCAATTCATAACAAAAAGTAAACAGAAGTCTTAGCACACAATTCCCACTCCTCCCAATGATATTATCCTTCACAATCACACCACCTTTAACTGTTTTGTAGTCGCTGCTCCCGATACAATGAGCTCCCCACGAAGCCAAGGTGAGAGTTTATTTTTCCATTCCTCCGAAACCCCTACCTAGAGCCTTTTTTCTACTTAAATCTAGAGCCTCTCTAATAACTGTACATAATTATAGTCGCTTTTCTATGGAACTCTAGAGCTAAGGTTCTAGAGAAAGAACCTTCTGACAGGGCTCTATTTGAGAAGTTCGTCACATATATAAAAGTAAACTCGTCGAAATGTGGCTGCTGAAAAGTTGCCCAAAGTGGTGCCTGAAATGTTGATCTCGTTTCAAACTCCTGATAGCAAGATGCATCGATCCATTTTCTCTCGGGCACTTCCCTGCAGGCATTATGCTTAACTACTGATGTCCATTTACTTACCAATAGCCCCATGCTGATCTCTGCTCGCAAATATCTGAAATTCCCTTCTGAATCAAGCAGCTGATAAACAGCTTGATCTGAAGAATAATATTGTATGATAACAAGGGATAAATATGCCGGCATTTACTCCCCTGAGTCCCACACAATATGATTTATAAGTATGAAGTCAATGCGTGAGTCACAATCTCGGCAGACTGTAGGCGCAGCCAGTCTGCGATTGGAACGAATAGGGGTCTGTATCAAGTCTCTGTACTGTGTATATCTTAGTTCTGCCTTTGGGCTCACATCTGAGCGGAGTTACATTCAGTGGCATGATTCGTTCGGTGTTTTTTTGAATATTCACAAGGGACATCTTCACACCACCAATCAGCGCTAGGCTAGCCTCGATGCAGTGCTGTCTCCCTTTAGTCAGTGTGGCTGTGTCACTAGTGGTGTCATTACTTGATCTATGACTGTAGGAGTAACTGAATAAAGATGGTTGTAGTTGTTTCTGTAGGTTCGGAGAGTACGGAAGGAGAGTTTAGCAGTGGACCAACCAGGACACAAGGATCAGTGATTCGCAGGTAGGTTTGCTCTTTCGGTCTTTGTGAACATCGGTCTTTGTGAACAGTGGGCCTTGTGAGTTAACATTGGTTACATACTACTAATATTCTCCTCTCTGTCTAAACAACAATTTAGGGATGATCTTTGTTTTTGGGAAGACGTCAGGGTGAGTGAGGGTTTTGATAATGGCAGACGGTGTCTTCACCAGAGGGTGGCGAAACCAGGCATGTCGCCCAAGGCCGCCATTGCAAACCGAATCATGTCTGATAGTTTTAGTCGATTCCATCACACGATTTTATGTGAGCATCCATTCAATTTAAAGGACTAACAAATCTGAGGCAACGCTGACTCGGACGATACCTCGCGTGTGCTCAGTTGGATTTTGGTGAACTTATGACTGGAAGTGAATTGGGAATGGCTCAGCTTACATTTTCTGGGTTTTCTATAAATAGCTGAGAGAATTATTCAGTGCCGGCAATATCAAAAGTTGTAATTAGTGGAATATACTTTCACAGTTGTGATAAGCAAAATTGCCTGCATTGTTCTCTCGGCAATCAGGGCAATCAGCATATATTGTGTCATCGGGTAGGACATTTTTACACTATCTTGCACATTGAAACCGGATCTTAATTGAATGGATATCAGTAATATTCAGAGTCTAACAGGGTCTCCTAATAACTGTGTAACAGTTGCATGAGGTATGAAAATACCGGACTTTGTAACTCATACCTTACCACACAGCCTAAGGGTTTTTTCTTTCCTCTCCTTAAAAGAGTTTTCAGCCATATAATGGCGAATAGACATGGTGAAATGCAAAATTTAGCCAGTGAGCTTTTGCTTCATCTGAAACTTAGTTTTCCTATATGTGATGATGGAACTGTGGGATAGGAGGACCAGGGGTCTTTGATTTCGTCTGCACCACCTTGTCATTACACCCTTTTCAGATTTGTATCGTAAAGGAGACCCACCACTAAAGAAGCCATCTCAATAGGGTGCTCCATGGACCATCCTGGAACCAAGCTTTGGGCTTAGTAGTGAGGGTAGCGTTATCCATGTATAGGAAACTGACCTAAGTAAGGACCTAGCTGATCCTTGTCTTGGCAGATCTGTTTCCTGAAGGCTAGCCAGCTGACAGGTCTGTAGATCATTGCATATCTGAGGGTTAAAAATCTTATCACATGAATTGCATTGTAGAAGTTTTGAACATTTTGTCTAGTCAATCACGGAATAACAACCACAGTTAGGTATGAAGCTGTCTGCTCTATAGATATGATGTCATCTAGGTTTAGTGCTGCGTGAGGATATTTCTGGTGATATCGAATACATTAGACATTGGAAGCTGTTAGGGTTAACATTGTAGAATTTTATATTCAGTTTAGCCCTTGCTGTGAGTTCAGTGTATCCGTATAGTTTTACCGTTGACCTACGGATTACCTATCGGCCGTTGCTTGGATAGTATCAAGCACTTGATTCGATGATAGTAATATATCGTCGAATCAAGTGCTTGATACTAACCAAGCTTTTGACTTTACTTAAGCCACCCAGACTTGTGAGTTGCAAAAGGATTGACAACAAAATCTCAATCAGTAGATATTCAATCGTTTACAATTAAAATGTTTTTATAGCAAACAAACCACCGTTAGTTTTATAATACGTTGTATGAATGATGATTTTGTCGCAGGCCTGAACCAGACTGGGTGAGTTGATTTTCTGGATTCATCTTGGTGTAGTGGCGTGTGATGAGTTGATCGTCCAATGATGGACCGGTAATCATGGTGATACGGCCGCATGTTTCCCATACATCTGTAGATTCATGGCAACTTAACTGGAATCACATTGTATGGCTTGCGCGGCGGTTGATTTTATAGATTATTATTCAGTAAAGCTAAAGTTGCCCATGCACTTCATTTTTGAGTTGGAGGCCTCTATCTCCATTTTTGAGTTGGATGCCTCTATCTCCATGGGTGTTTAATATTGCTCTAGATTGGCTTATTGAGTGTGGATGTGCAGGATTAGGAATGCGCCGCAAGCTTGCAATACATGTATGTGTGAATATATTGGATTTCACTTCAAGCTACTATCACATGTACATGTATTATGTTTACCGGCATGACAGACTGTCTGGTTTTAAGGGGGCACATGCATAGACGAGTGGGGCAATACATGTACAGACAGGGCAGTAAGTGTATAGATGTCTCGGAGATGATTTTGTTATCTGTTATTACCGGATCAGTGTCTATGAGCGTCGATCGGTCGATACCTACAGCGAAGTTTTAATTCGACACTGATAAGGAAGGCTGCTCATCCTTGACCTTAGCTAACTCAACCTCACTCACATCACTGGATCTTTTGAACTTCTATGTGTAAAACTCTTTGTTTCTATAATCTTGATATCAAACCGGAACGGTCGGACTACATTTTTCCGATTTTCATATTTGCGAACTGCCCAAGCTATGCCTGAACCATGTGGTAAAAAAGCCCTTGATTTCCACATAAAATACAATTAACTACCTCACTGTATCATATAAACAGGTTGTCATTTAGTTAGTGCTGTATCTGTTATCTGACAGCAGTGATATGTGTCCTCTGGGGCTGACCATCAGTGGCTTCATGTCTGGTTGGTGAATTCATTTTTCTTCAATCCTCCCATAATTGTGTGTCTACAAACTTGCCATTTTGGCACAGACGTGGACATTAAAGGTGTTTGAGTGTTGCAATTATTGCTCACACATCCCAAAACTCCTATTTATTTCTGGAATAGTAGAGATTACGTTTCCAACTCATTCTCATTCTCGCAATGGGAGCCCAGCTTGGCCAAAGCTTGAACTCCGTACCCTTCGATCTTGTGCGACCCCGTTACCGTTCCATCCACAAAAATACATGTAATGTTTTTGTTTTAGAATGGACTCCTCATCAAAACCAGTAGATCCTGAAAATCTAGTGAGAGCTGAGGACAAGCCAGATATGGAGGCGGAGTTGCCCGCTCGCGGCACATCGCGCAGTATTAAAGAAAAATTTATGTCTCTCGGTAGTGAAACGTCTCAAGTTGATTACAGCCAACCCAAGAAGACACAGTCTTACAAGTTAGTACATATTTTAGTCGCTAATTTTTGTTATTTTTGATATTGTGTAAGTCTGCCTTGTTGCCATCTTTGGGAAATCATTCTGGGGTAAAGCAATGATTTGGTCATCGGATGACCTACTGGACTTATAATCAGGGGTACCTGTCTGGATTCTCAGTTCTGGGGCCACCTTGTCTTTCACCCTTGTCCTACTTGGATCATGAAGTCCCACCCGCTAACTTGTCTTCATGCTGCCAGCCTGGTGCGAGCAGGTGGTCTCCTATGTGCATTCTCGGGGTGCTGAAACGCTGACTCAACTGGACAGTTTCTGCATAGTCTTTATACCTGTTAGCATATTTAAATCCAAATGGCATTACACCCTCAGCTCTATTCTCATCCTGTCTGAGGATCAGAAAACAGAAGATGTCATGTAGTCTGGCTCTTTGTCCTATTGGAGGACGTGTCTGCTAATGATGACTGAAACTCTCAATTTTAGTGCTCGTTATAGAATTGTATTATTGTCACCCCTTCGAAGGAAACGTAACGTAGTTAGTTTCTGAGAAGGGGTCTAGTTCTACAGGGGTGCCAAAACCAGCCTATACTAAGCCTTTCGCAGAATGTACCTGGCTACAGCGGCGCGTGCCCCAATGTCCGATGTATGGAGTGGCTAAGAAAACGGATTACGCTACACTAGGGGTGGCACGCGAGCGGATAGATCCAGCGCATCGCGGCATTAAGTAGGTGTGACGTTAGTACCTGCTTGCTCGCAGTAGGACCAATACCGGTGTGAGCCACTCAGCGGTTGTTGCGAAGTTCGCGTAAACCATTCTTCGCGAGCGCTGAATTCGCAAATTCAGCCAGCGACCTTCTCCGCTAGAGGTCGTTGATAGCTGTAGGAACGCAGCGACGTTGCTACTGACAGCCGGTGGTAACAACAGTTTGAGTTAGAGGTCAAGGACTAGAACCAATTGGCTAAAGCCCGCGGGCTCAAGCAAAGGCCGCACGTGCGCCGTTTGGCATTTCCGACTGTTCGATTTCATAGCGTTTCGCTTTGCGTGTTTGTGCTGGGCCTGTAGTTTCCTTCGAAGAGGTGCTTTCTTGCCATACACTGCCAATGGTGCCCACTGTTCGTTGAGGGGGTAGTTGCTTGCGATAGGCTGGCGATGCTGGCATGGCACGGAATTGTATTATTGTACTATTAGACTAAAGGTAGCTCACTACAATTGGGAATAGCTTATTATGGGTCTACCCACAACTATGTGGCCGACCCCATGGACAAGCACATGGAGTTTCGATGGCAGCAAAACGCATCAGCAGTCGTACTGAGATCATTGTTCATTTAACAAGAACATGATTCCTGATTTATTTGGTGGCACACATGATAAACTTTTTGGGAAATTGGTTACAATATGATACAAAAGAAACACATTCTGTGTTATGTTTCTAGTGATTTTGATGTCATGTTTATTTATACGTATTGAATTACAACTAACCCAGGGTGAACCTGGACCAGAATGATATGTTTCAATCTGCTGCATTTCCTACTTTGTTTCAGGTCTCTGTTATGCCGAGTTCGGTGCACGTGTACCCAAGACAGGTTCCGCGTATGTGTACACCTATGTCACAGTTGGAGAACTTTTAGCTTTTATCATTGGATGGAATCTTATACTGGAATATGCCATTGGTAAGTTGTAACCTTGGTAATTAGTTAGGTTTACGCGACACAGAACCCTGGTGCTATCAATGACCTCTTGCAGGGAAAGCATCACCGCAACAAGAGTTTCATTTCAAGTTAGTGTCTGATGCCAGGGTCCGTTTGTGACAAACTCGGAAAAAGAGTGATGCCACACCAGAAGATGGGCCCGGAACTTCTGCCTCAAGTCCAGTATGCTATAAATTTAGCCCTATGTGCCATCTACTAACCCCAGTGTGCTATCCACTAAGCTTGGGGACCTATCCATGAAGCCACCATTTCAGTCTGTTATTGCACTTGTAGGTACAGCCAGTGTGGCGGCTGCCTGGTCTAAATATTTTGATTCTCTGATTGGAGATAAGATAGGTGGATTCTTTAATTCCACCATGCCGATCAACGTGGGCTTCATCGGTCCATATCCAGACTTCTTTGCTTTTAGCATCACTCTGATCGTCACAAGTAAGTTACTATGATATTCTGTATTGCCACCCTCAATTCAATGGTAAGCCATGCTCAGTAAAGTCGTTGCATTTTATAGCATTCTCAATCACACTATTTCAGGACCTGGTGAGTCGATTTAAGTTGCTTTTACTCATAGTGTTTTGCTGATCTATATACTTAGTTTAATAGAAAACTTGATATAGTACCGTTTTCTGTTAAAGGGGTTATGACACAGTCGATGGTAGACGCATTTTCGGAGTTAGTTCCCCATTCTTGAAGGAAGGTAATTCCGTACTCATTGCAGCGGTGGCGAGTGGTTTTTTTCCACAAACCAAATATCGGTCACTACGGCCCAGATGGCCCAAATAGAAATGAAATGGGATCTAATCACTAAAACTTAGTAACCTAATGATCTTCACCCCTTTATAACATCGAGTAGAACTTAAAATTGAACGTAAGATTGGAGAAAACTTAAGTTATAAGAAGTGCTTTGCCGGTTCTCCCTAGCCCTAAATAGAGGGCGTTCGGGCCTCTATCATTTCACAATAAGGGCACTAACGCTCGCTGACAGAGGTGAAAAACTGCACTCTGAAACCCTATTTCTATATTTTTGTTGCACAATTTCTCTATTCAGAGTTGTGCAACTACAAGTCTAATATACACATGCAAGCGCATTTGTCAAACATCGGCGCGTAAGCCGAGAAATTAATGCAAGCCCCATCAGCTCTGTGTTAATTTCCTATCTCGAGGCCAATTCTGGTGCATCGACGGTCTGAAAAGTACGTCGTCGAGGGCTCTAAGAATGCGCATTTGATAGGGCTATATCTAAGCTTTCATTTGAACTGGGTATTGGGCCCATTTGTCCATGGTAGGCTTCAGACTCTACAAATAAATGAAGTCACTTTTACGGGTGTCATAACCCCTTTAAGCAGTACTTTCTAGGAATAAGTCAAAATGAAGCTTTTTTTATAAGGACAAATGAGGAAACATCAACTTTACAGACTGTTCTATGCCCATCTTTCTCTCTTGTTCAGTCACTGGTAACAGTTTCATAATTTCCATGTTGTTGCAGTTGTTTTGGCTGTGGGAGTCAAGGAGTCAACTATGTTCAATAATATCTTCACCGGACTTAATCTCTTTATTGTTCTATACGCTGTCGTATGCGGAGCTTTTAAAGCTGACTTTAAGTTTTGGTCTCTACCTCCACATAACTATACAGATTCAGTAAGTACATGACTTGGTAAGGGGAGGCGATTCTGCAGTGTATCATTCTTCAAACGACCGAATCTGAAGGCGCACCTTCTAGCACGGCGTGCTGAGATCAAAGGGTTTTCAGCCCGCCGGGCTGGGGCGAACCAGCAACAATTCTATTTGGAGTTGTCTCCTACACTCAGTGGGAGATTACTCCCGGAGAGTTGTCTTCTCAACGCCGTGTATAAACTGGACGCGATTCCATTACAACA
>Ga0224501_10002186_pt1 | contig 15304 bp, 14 predicted proteins | sample SF_Oct11_sed_USG_4_FD_169105 | JGI IMG/M metagenome (GOLD analysis project Ga0224501, IMG submission 169105) | Sediment microbial communities from San Francisco Bay, California, United States - SF_Oct11_sed_USGS_8_1 | ecosystem: Environmental > Aquatic > Marine > Sediment | place: USA...
TAGCCACTCCCTGGTGCCCGTATTGCTACCAGGCCAGAAAATATTTCCTGCACAACAACATCAGTTACTGTGAATACAATGTCGAAGATGGGGGCAGGGGCGAACAGATCTACGCCGAGATAAATCAGAGTGTAAGCGCCATAGGCATGCCGCTTGGTGTGCCCATTTTATTTATCGGCGACTATACCTTTACCGGTTTTGAACAGGCCCGCATTGAGCAGGCGCTTGCCACACTAAAACCTGCACAGATAACCAACCATGATTTTACGCATTAAAGAATTTTTTGAAACTCGTTTATTGATTACACATGGCACAACTCAAAGTAGCATTGATGAAAGACTCAAACTGAGCTGCGCTGTGCTGATGTATGAAATGATTCACGTCGATGGTGAGGCGCACGAAAGCGAAACACAGAAAATCAGTCAGCTTCTACAGCAGCAGTTCAATATCAGTAATCAGGAAATCAAGGAGCTACTCAGCCTTGCACACGAAGAAAAGCACAGCGCCACCGATTACTATCGCTTCACCTCGCTAATCAACGAGCACTATTCACAGGAACAGAAAATTGGGCTGATCAAACAGCTATGGAATATTGCCTATGCCGATAACACGCTGGATAAATTTGAAGAACACCTGGTCAGAAAACTCGCCGACCTGTTACACGTACCGCACCGGCATTTCCTACAGAGCAAACATCAGGTTGAAAACGAAAGCTAAGCACCATTAATGCAAGGTACTTTCCGATCCCCACATCAGGTCATATCGTTTCACCACCTCGCGCACCTGCTGCGGGTAACCGATAATATCCATCTGCTTCATACCCTCCCTGAAAAACTCGCGTGCATCCTGCGGCAGCTGTTCGATCAGGGCATCATAGGCCTTTTCAATCAACGTCGGCTCATGGCTACGTGTCGCGATGATGCCGTAATTAATATGCAATACTCGCCACGGGCGCATCGGGTTGGTCTGCTCCAGATCCTGCTTGATCGCACTGGATGTAGCATCAATAATCAGCTCAATCAACTGCGTCAGCTCCGCCAGCTGTTCTGGCTCGCGCAACTCATTGCCGACATCAGCGATGGCATTGACTACCATATCCAGATTATTCAGTTTGCCACCACAGTGCGCCACCCATGTCGCTACAAATAAAGTAAGACGCATTAGAGCCCGCGTCTGCATTACCAATTTTTGCTGATCCGATGAAGACTGCGCATGGCCGATCAGACCTTCGAGCAGGGTCAGCACATAATCACCAATCTGGCTGATGTCGGCCTGCTCAACCATGCCTTCTGCAGTCTCCACAGCGATGTCTGCCTGGGCCCGTTCCATAACATCAATAGCCTGCCCGAGTGCATCCAGCAGGCGTTCTGGCGAGCTCTCTGCATCTGGCGCCAGTGGCGAGGCCTCGATACCTCCTTCCACGGCCTGCGCAAGCTCGGCTCTAAATTTTTTTGCGATAAAGGAAAAATCCATAAATCTAATTCTGATAAAGTTTGATACCAAACAATGTACCATAAACAAAGGCTACAAATACAAGAGGAAAACCATGCGATTACTACACACCATGTTGCGCGTCGGCAATCTCGATCGTTCCATTCAGTTCTATACTGAAATCATGGGTATGTCTCTGCTGCGCCAGAAAGACTACCCCGATGGCAAGTTCACCCTCGCCTTTCTTGGCTACGGTAATGAAAGTGAAAATACCGTACTGGAACTCACATATAACTGGGGCACATCCAGCTACGAACTCGGCAATGGCTTCGGCCACCTTGCTATTGAAGTCGATGATGTCTATAGCGCCACCAAAGCGATCCGACAGCAGGGTGGTAAGATCATCCGTGATGCAGGCCCAATGAATGCAGGTACCACCATCATTGCCTTTGCTGAAGACCCGGATGGCTACCCAATTGAACTTATCGGCAAAAAATAAGACTGTAAAAACTCGCTTAACTTAACTACAATCTGCCGGTACTTAACGATATAGTGGAGCACTGGCAGATTGTTCGCCAGATGCACAAACAAATGTAAAAAAACAAGCATCACCAGAAGAAAGTAATATCATGGAAAAAACAGATAAAATGCCGATATGGGTTTTTCTTGCCTTTTCGAGCATCAACACAAGAAAAGGCGCATTAATACTGATTGGCTCCTGCCTGTTATTCACTCTCTATTGCATCCCCTTCTCCCTGTTTATTCAAAACAGTGAACTCATCAAAACCCTGTTCGTGATCGATGACTGGAGCTGGCTTACGATGATGATACCGATAACACTCTGGTACTGGCTTAGCCTGAAATGGATGGATAACAACGCAGCCTGGGAAAGCAACAACTCGAAAGCCTGAACCTTTCAGGTCAGGCCTATTACTGTAGCCAACAACGGTGGTTTCGTTTGTCTTTGGTTTCGTGCCTTAGCCCAACCTACCACGCTACTTTCACGGGCATGAGGAAAAAACTATATAATTCCGCCCATGAAACCTACCCTCATCGAAGATAATCAGACCCTCCAACAATTCTGCGATAAATTCATTAACGAGCCACTACTCGCTATCGACACTGAATTCTTCCGTGAGACCACCTATTACCCGCACCTCGGCCTGATCCAGATTGCCAGCCCAAATGACATCATCTGTGTTGACCCACTGGCCTTCGATGCACGCGACGAACTGCACCGCCTGTTTTTTAACCCTGAAATAACCAAGGTACTACACTCCTGTTCTCAGGATATGGAGGTGCTTTTTCAATACTTCGGCGAGCTGCCCGCGCCCGTTTTCGATACCCAGATCGCCGCCGCCATGCTCGGTTACCAGGACCAGATCGGCTACGCCAAACTGGTAGCCGAACAATACGACGTCGAACTCGATAAGTCACAGACACGTACTAACTGGCTAACGCGACCACTGAGCGCCAAGCAGATTGAATACGCCGGTGAGGACGTGCTCTACCTGTTACCGTTGTATGAAAAATTCAGCCATAACCTGAAGGCACAAGGCCGTGATACCTGGCTACAGGAAGACTGCACACAACTCTGCGGTAATAGTGAAAAATTCCAGCCCGATCTGGAAAACTGCTGGCAGCGGGTAAAAGAATATTTCCGGCTGCAAGGTGTCCAACTGGCAGTATGTAAATCGGTGGCTCAGTGGCGTGAACTACTGGCGATAAAAAAAGACCTGAACCGCCGCCGTGTTATGGCCGATGATCTGGTCATAAAAATTGCGAGCGCACAGGTCGAGCCAGATAACCTCATTAGCATCGATGCCCGCCTTCGACAACTGAACAGTGACGAGCTAAAAAACCTGGGTGAGGCGGTAACAAAGGGCCTGAACACACCGCAGGCAGACTGGCCGATTATCAAACAGCAATGGCCATCGGCCGAAGAGAAGAAACTACTGAAACGCCTGCTCAGATATGTGCAGGATAAGGCCGATGCACTCGGCGTGCACAGTAGTGTGCTGTGTTCACGTAAAGAGGTTGAAAAACTGATGTATGGGGCACGCTCGGGCAGGTTGATCGACGGCTGGCGCTTTGAACTCATCGGCAGGGTATTACTGGCCGAGTTGGAATAATCAGCAACCGCTCAATTTTACCTGCCACTGGCTGGCAATAAAACTCAGTTTTAAGGCATTGATAAAGCCTCGGTTTAGACTAGAATGGAATCGTGCAGTACAAAAACATTCTCTGGAGGATAGTAATATGCGCATAAACCTGAATTACTTTATTAAGTCCCTAGCTCTTTTTATCCTGCTCGGTTTTGGCTCGAGTGCCTACGCAGAAAGCTCTCAGGAGTTTGGCGATTATGTAATTCACTACAATGCCTTCAGAAGTGACACGCTTTCACCAGAAATGGCCAAGGCCTATAACCTGACTCGCCGTAATAACCGCGTAATTTTGAATATTGCTGTGCTTAAAAAAATGCTCAATACAACCGGTACACCTACAGCTGCTGAAGTAACCGGTAACGTCAACAACCTCACCGGCCAGATGAAGAAACTGGAATTCCGTGAGATCAAAGAAGACACCGCGATTTACTATCTGGCGGAATCTCAATTTACCGAAGGTGAATTCCTGAAATTCGAAGTACAGGTAAAACCCGAAGGTAGCGCTCAGGCTGCAAGCATCAAGTTCGACAAGAAATTTTCAACTAAATAAATCTAGTTAACCTCGTTCACGTGTCGTGGATCCAGGCTGGCCTCCGCGACACGTCGGCCGAGTGTCACAATATAACCCTGCCGTCGCGATTCATTATCATCGCTGTAATCAAAGCTGTATATTCGACATAACTGAACATGACCCTCTGGCGAACGCCCCAACCAGAGTCGGTGGCGCACCACGGTATTATCCAGTAGTTGCAGATCTGCGTTCTGACATAGCCGCTGACAGGTTTGCATGACCAGTTCATTCGTGTACATACTGTCCCACCAGTACCAGGCAATAGCCAGCAAAAGGCCAATTAAGAATAGTTCCTGCATAGCGCATTCTAGCCCGTATATACCTCAGTCAATACCATCGCGCCTGTTTTTCCTATAAAATGCCCCATTATCACTTATAACTTACAGAAAAATAGACCGGCGGATTAAACCCATGCTCGCAAACCAGGAAAAATTTACCCCACAAAGCTCATACACTTACGAGGAACTGCTGCAATGTGGTAGAGGCGAGCTTTTTGGCCCCGGTAATGCACAATTACCAGCACCCAATATGCTGATGTGTGATCGTATTACCCATATCTCCAATACTGGCGGCAGCTATGGCAAGGGAGAAATCAAGGCCGAGCTCGATATCAAGCCCGATCTCTGGTTTTTCGACTGTCACTTCAAGGGTGACCCGGTGATGCCCGGCTGCCTGGGCCTGGATGCGATGTGGCAGCTGGTCGGTTTTTACCTGGGCTGGAGCGGTCACCCCGGCCGTGGCCGTGCACTCGGCGTGGGCGAGGTTAAATTTACCGGTCAGATCCTGCCTGACGCAAAAGATGTTAAATACCAGATTGATGTGAAACGCGTTATCGCGCGTGACCTGGTTCTGGGCATTGCTGATGGCTCACTCTCGGCTGACGGCAAGGTCATTTATACCGCCAAGAACCTGCGGGTTGGCCTATTTACATCGACTGAAAACTTTTAGGAGTTACTCATGAGACGCGTTGTTATTACCGGTTATGGCATTGTTTCCTGCCTCGGAAATGATCGTCAGGCCGTTCTTGAATCACTACAACAGGGCCGTTCAGGTATCAAATTTCAGGAAGCCTATAAAGAAGTCGGTATGCGCAGCAATGTCGCTGGCAGTGTCGATATCAACGTCGATGACTTTATTGACCGTAAGGTAAAACGCTTTATGGGTGATGCCGCAGCCTTCGCCTATATCTCGATGCAACAGGCAATTGAACACGCAGGCCTGACCGAAGACCAGGTATCTAATATCCGTACCGGTATTATCATGGGTTCCGGTGGTGCCTCTTCAGCCAACCAAGTAGAAGCAGCCGATATTCTGCGTAGCAAGGGCATCAAGCGCGTTGGCCCGTATATGGTGCCACGCACTATGGCGAGCACGGTTTCGGCCTGCCTGGCGACACCTTTCCATATCAAGGGCGTGAACTACTCGATCAGCTCGGCCTGCGCGACCAGTACACACTGCATCGGTAATGCCTATGAACTTATCCAGATGGGCAAACAGGATGTCATTTTTGCCGGTGGCGGTGAAGAAGAGCACTGGAGCCTGAGCATGCTGTTCGATGCCATGGGGGCACTGTCTTCCAAATACAACGAGACCCCCGAAAAGGCCTCGCGTACCTACGATGCCGACCGTGATGGTTTTGTTATCGCCGGTGGTGGTGCCTGCCTGGTCGTTGAGGAGCTCGAGCACGCACTCAATCGTGGCGCCAATATCCTCGCCGAAATCGTCGGTTATGGCGCAACTTCGGATGGTGTCGATATGGTCGCGCCCTCCGGTGAAGGTGCCATTCGCTGTATGCAAATGGCCATGCAGGGCATCAAGCAGCAGCTGGATTACATCAACACCCACGGTACCAGCACACCTGTCGGTGACACCAAGGAACTCTGGGCCATTCGTGAAACCTTTGGCGATAAAGTGCCACCGATTAGCTCGAGTAAATCACTGGCCGGCCACTCACTGGGTGCTTCCGGCGCACAGGAATCGATCTACAGCCTGCTGATGATGGAAAATAATTTCATACAGGCCTCGGCCAATATCGAGAACCTGGATGAACAGGCTGCCGGCATGCCGATTATCACCCAAAGGCAGGATAATGTAACGCTCAACACCATTATGTCGAATAACTTCGGCTTTGGTGGCACCAATGCCTGCCTGGTATTCCAGCGCTATCAGGGCTAATCCACTCATTACATCATCCTGATTTGTTCAGGATGATGTATTTTGTTCATCAGGTGCTACAATCTCCTATATTCTATTTAAGGAAATCATGGGGATAACATGAACAAATCCATTACCCTTCTAACCGGTAGCCTGTTACTGGTATCAAATTTAGTACTGGCTGATCGACCCGCGATGAGCGAGCAAACCGAAGCTTTTGAACTGGAGCCTATGGTCGAGGAGATTTCGCCGATTGTCGAAGAGATTCCGGCAGAGACTCAGGAAATGGAGCCCGTAGTTGAGGATATGTCTGCAGTTGAAGTAGAGATGCATCAGGAACAGCAAAGCGCTGAAGAAATTCCCGCAGCAGTTTCGAGTGGTGATGCTGAACCGGCCATCCACGTTTATGATCATCGTACTGAAACTGAAATTACCGGTACCGTATTAACGGGCGAACCCGTTGAACTACAGCCCGGCGAAACACTACCCGTTCGTGTACTGGATTTTCCACGCCGTGGCATGAGCATGGACAAGGTCAGAAATGAACTCGGTGAGCCCATGATGATGTCTAATGCCATTGGTGAGCCACCAATCACCACCTGGGCATACAGAGATCGCGTTGTCTATTTTGAATACTCCAGCGTTATTCATGTGGTAGAAGCGAACTGAAACAACTGCTCGACCTGCAACTCGGCAGCAGCCCGCTGCAGGAAATACATTCACCCCTGCTGGAAACGGCCGGGGTGAATTTGTTTATCAAGCGTGAAGACCTGGTCGATGCCGAACTCGGCGGCAATAAATGGCGCAAGCTGAAATATAATCTTGAAGCCGCAGTTGCACAGCAACACGATACCCTGCTTACCTTCGGCGGGGCTTATTCCAACCATATCTACGCGACGGCCGCTGCAGGCAAACGCCTCGGCTTCCGCAGTATTGGCATTATTCGCGGCGAAGCACATGAACCACTCAACCCTACACTGGAATTCGCCCGCAATTGTGGCATGCAGCTCGAATACATCGACCGCGCCAGTTATCGACAGAAAGCCCAGGCAGAATTTATTGCTTCACTAGAGAAAAAATTTGGTCGCTTTTATTTAGTACCTGAGGGTGGCAGTAATACACTGGCGCTGAAAGGCTGCATGGAAATAACACAGGAGATCAATAAAGAGAGCAGCGAACAATTTGATTTTATCTGTAGCGCCTGCGGCACCGGCGCAACACTGGCCGGCATCATCAGTGGTTTGTTGCCATCACAAAAGGCTCTCGGCTTTGCCGTATTAAAGGGCGGCGATTTTCTGGTAAACGATATTAAAAACTTTCTAGAACAGGTGGGCACAGTATCCACGCAGTGGTCGATTAATGCCGATTATCACTTTGGTGGTTACGCCAAAACTACAGAAGAGCTCTGGGGCTTTATTGAACAATTCAAACAGAATTTTGATATTCTGCTCGATGGCGTCTATACCGGCAAGATGTTTTACGGCTTATTCGATTTAATTAAGAAAGGCTATTTCCCCAAAGGTAGCCGCATCGTTGCAATACACACCGGCGGCCTTCAGGGTAATTCCGGTTTAGTCTCGAAAATATAATACCAACAAACACCATGACGACTAATCAAAAAAATGTCGCCAGCCCTTTCTGGGTTTTTCCTCTTCAATTTCTTCTTTTTGTTTTTCTTCCTGCTGCTCACCATGCTCCTGGGACTGACGACGGAATGATTCCAGCATGTCACCTGCCACTGCTTCAAAGTCACTGAAGGCGGCTGCGTCCTGCTCACCCATCTCTGCTTCATCAACGCGGTTACCATCAAAACGAATTACGTGATTCGCCTCCATCGAAAAACTCTTTTTATACTCAACAAATTCTTCCATGGTTTTCTTTTTGTAGCCCTCATATTCTTTTTGCAGTGCCTCACGCGCCTCTGCTGCCTCGCGTTTGAATGACTCAAAATCCTTGACCGGTCTCTGGCGATGAATTTCATAATCATCACCCGGTGACTCTATTTCCAGCTTACCTTCCTGCAGCGCTACACTCTGGCCTTCGTCCTCGTTATCGGTAACGATAAAGGTCGTACCACGAATACCGATGGTAGAAAACTTCGCCTTTACCTGTTGTGACCCGCTAAATACTTTGCGGAAGGTGAAATATATTTTTCCACCTATGTGTGACAACCAGTTTTTCTTTTCAACCTTCAGGATACTATTTTCATCAAGAATAGACAGAGCGCCATCGTTGAACTTTACTACGGCCTGGCCACCTTCACCTGTACTCACGGTATCACTCTCATTAATCGCTTCAGAACCCGTCACTTCACGCACACCACCCTGTGCGTTCACAATTTTCACGACACCCGTGGTTTTTAGTATCAGGCCACGATCTTCATCTGCTAACGCAAGATCGGTCTGCATAATCAGGGATAGCATCAATACCGGGGTTAACAAAGCAATTCGCTGGAACATAAGTACACCGTCTTAAAAATGGTCGAAAACAATAAATTTTATACTGGCTGAGTATAACCGAAATAAATCTGCGATGATTAAAGCATCTCACATTAACACTCAACATCAATCGACATAAGGTCCATGCTGTCTAATCGGCTCATTATGTGCAGTACCGCAACAGAGCATCATACGTGCACTGGTATCTGCACGCATTTCCAGTGTCTCCACATCTTCAAAAAACAGGGCCTGCCCAGCTGACAGCTCATGCCCGGCGATATTAACCTTGCCTTCAACGATATAGACCAGACCTCTAAAACCATCGGCAATGCTCTCGGCAAAATGCGCACCGGCTTCAAGTTTGATATCAAGATAACGTACGGGTGTTTTTAGCTGCAGCGGCGAATTGCCACCAATGAGCTCACGCATCTGCCCGCCTTCGTACTGATACTCGGGTACATCATCGGCATCGACCTGCTGATAGGTAGGCTCAATTTTTTTTAGACTCTGCGGTAGATTCACCCACAGCTGTATGCCCTTTGTCGTTTTCCCCGGTGAGGGCATTTCAGAATGGATAATACCCGAACCTGCGGTAAAACGCTGGAGACCACCGGGTAATACTATCGACTCATTTCCCAGGTTGTCCTTGTGCTGCATTGAACCTTCGAAGACATAGGTTATACCTTCAAAACCACGATGCGGATGGTCTGGAAAGCCGCAGCCGGGTGAGACACTAAAGTGATCCCACAAAACGAAGGGGTCAAAATTCATAAAGCCGTGGATCGGAAACAGGCGCTGCACTTCAGCACCATCACCTTCTGCACCCTGGCTGGCTGTACGCACAAAAATTTTTGACATCGTTGACACCCCCGGCTTTTGTTCAATTATACGGATTTACGCCTCCAGTTCCTCCCAGCGCTGATAACAAACTTCAAGCTCACTTTCGGTTTGTTTCAATAGATCCTGCATTTTCACAATAACATCTTTATCCTGCTGAAAAAAAGCAGGGCTAGCCATATCTACATGTAGTCGTTCCAGCTCGCTTTCAAGCTGTTCAATTTTTTGTGGCAGCGCCTCAAGATCACGCTGATCCTTATAGCTGAGTTTTTTCTTCTGGCCTTTTTCCCTGGCATCATGCTTTGTTGATTTGTCAGCTTTACTGGATGACTGTTTGGCACTGTCTGATTTGGCCATTATCTCGCTCTGACGCAGCCAGTCATCATAACCACCTACGTATTCATTGACGTTACCATTATTTTCAAACACCAGTGTATTACTGACCACATTGTTAACAAACTCACGGTCATGGCTGACCAGCAAAATCGTGCCGGTATAATTCAGTACCAGCTCTTCGAGCAGTTCCAGGGTTTCAACATCGAGGTCATTGGTTGGCTCATCGAGTACCAGCATATTGGCGGGTTTGGAAAATAGCCGAGCCAGCAACAGGCGGTTGCGCTCACCACCCGACAGGGCCTTTACCGGTGAACGCGCCCGCTCCGGTGCAAACAGGAAGTCCTGCAGGTAACCAATGACGTGTTTACGCGAACCATTGATTTCGATGTATTCACGACCTTCAGAGAGATTATCCAGCACACTCGATTCTTCATCGAGCTGGTCCCGCATCTGGTCAAAGTAGGCAATTGACTGTTTGGTACCCAGGGTAATCTTGCCTGATGTGGGCTGTAGCTCACCGAGCAGAATTTTCAACAGTGTCGTTTTACCGGCACCGTTGGGCCCGATAATACCAACCTTGTCACCACGCAGGATCGTCGTGCTAAAGTTTTTAATAATAGTGCGACCATCATAATCAAAGCTGACATCTTCGGCCTCAACTACCAGCTTGCCCGACTGCTCGCCGCGCACCAGCTTCATATCAACCTTACCGACCTTGTTTCTTCTTTCGGCGCGCTCGTTACGCATTTTTTCCAGCGCGCGCACACGTCCTTCATTACGGGTACGGCGTGCCTTGATGCCCTGGCGAATCCAGACCTCTTCCTGCGCCAGTTTTTTATCGAACAGCGCGTTGGCCTCTTCTTCGGCCTTGAGAAACTCTTCACGACGTCGCAGGTATGTCGCATAGTCGCATGGATAACTTGTCAGTTTGCCTCGATCAAGCTCGACGATACGGGTCGCCAGTTTTCGCATAAAGGCACGATCGTGGGTAATAAACAGCAGCGCGCCCTTGTAGGATAGCAGCTGTTCTTCCAGCCACTGAATTGCTTCCAGATCGAGATGGTTGGTCGGCTCATCGAGTAACAACAAATCGGGTTTTATCACCAGCGCCCTGGCCAGTAGCACACGCCGGCGCATACCGCCGGAGAGCTGGGTGAAATCGGTATCCCCGTCCAGGCCCATTTTCGACAGTACCTCTTCCACCTGCTGGTTAAGACCCCAGGCATCGGCAACTTCGATTTCGTGCTGGATACGCTCCATCTCGGCAAAGGCCTGCTCGGAATAATCCTCGGCCACGCGGTGGGTCGCATGGTGATAAGCCTTGAGCAGCTCCGCCTTTGCACCCAGACCCATAGCCACGACATCGAAGATTGTACCCTCGAGGTTGTAGGGCACCTCCTGTTCAAGGGAAGCGATCTTCACAGACTTATTGATATCGATCTCGCCATGATCCGGTTTGATCAGGCCACTGATGACCTTGAGCAGGCTGGATTTACCGGTACCATTACGCCCGAGCAGACTGACTCGCTCACCTGCCTCTATCGCCAGGTTGACCTGCTCAAGAATAGCGGGACCACCAAAACTGACATTGATATTACGAAGCCTGATAATTGCCATAAATTTGTTTAACCATGATGCCCTTCTGGGCAAATTGAAATGAAATTAGGGTTGGGTGATGCCTGTAAACTGACTAAGTAGCTGTTTTTCAATGTCTGAAATTCGACAGTTTTGCACAAGCAAAAATATACGCTCAAAAAAAGAATATTAGCATTAATTAATGTGCCAGCCTGTCAATATGCCAAACAAAACAAATACACAACTAATTGATTTACATAATATTATTTGTTTTTGTTCAAAAAACAGGCAATCTAAAAGCAAACCCCAATTTACCCGTCGATAACCCTGTTACCCGACCTGCATCCACAGAGTTATCCACAGAATCTGTGGACGACTTTTTACAGAGAACCGCCCCCGTCAAGCACAGCCCCGCAGCGATACTCAGGTATCGTAATCCAGCACTGGCGATAACCAGCGCTCGGTCACTTTTAGCTCGGCATTTTTGCGTTTTGTGTAATCTTCGACCTGGTCCTTCTGAATTTTGCCAATACCAAAATAGCGTGCATCGGGGTGCGAGAAATACCAGCCCGAAACGGCAGCCGTAGGCAGCATCGCAAAACTCTCGGTAATGCTGATACCGGCATTCTGCTCGGGTTGTAGCAACTCCCACAGGGTCTGTTTCTCGGTGTGATCAGGACAGGCCGGATAACCCGGTGCCGGACGAATACCCTGGTACTGCTCGGCAATCAGCTCAGCATTACTGAATGACTCATCAGAATAGGCCCAGAATTCCTTACGCACCCGCTCGTGCATACGTTCAGCAAATGCCTCGGCCAGACGGTCAGCCAGGGCCTTCAACATAATACTGTTGTAATCATCGTGCTTTTTTTCAAAACGGGCGACATGCTCATCAATACCAATACCCGTGGTCACCGCGAAGGCACCAATATAATCTTTCTGGCCACTGTCTTTGGGCGCAATAAAATCGGCCAGACACCAGTTTGGGCTCTCCGCCGACTTGGCTAACTGCTGGCGCAGGTGGTGCAACACGGTTTGCACCTCGGCGCGGCTATCGTCGGCGTACAGCTCGATATCATCGCCGTTGCTGTTTGCCGGGAAGAAACCGATCACGGCACGTGCCTGCAGCCAGCCATCATCGACAATCTGCCTGAGCATGGCTTGGGCATCTTCGAGTAATTTCTTCGCCTCCATGCCAACCTTTTCATCGTCGAGAATCTGCGGGTACTTGCCCGACATCTCCCAGGTGCGGAAGAAAGGTGTCCAGTCGATATAGTCAACCAATTCTTTTAGCGAATAATTTTCAAATACCTTCAAACCGGTAAATGTTGGAACTGGTGGTGTATAGGTGCGCCAGTCAAACTGGAATTTATTGTCCCTGGCCTGCTGCAACGTCGACGATTTTTTTGTCGTCTGACGTTGGTCACGCTTGACGCGCATCTGCTCGTATTCATTTTTCAGATCCTGAACATATTCAGCACTGCGCTCACCACTAAGCAGTTCGCCAACGACACCAACAGCACGCGAGGCATCAGCCACATAAACCACCGCATTCGAATATTTGGGATCGATCTTGACCGCCGTGTGAATTTTCGAGGTCGTCGCGCCACCGATCATCAGCGGAATATTCATGCCCAGACGCTGCATCTCCGAGGCCATGTGCACCATCTCATCCAGTGATGGCGTAATCAGCCCCGACAGACCGATAACATCGACATTATGCTTTTTGGCCTCAGCAAGAATCTTGTCTGCTGGCACCATCACACCAATGTCGATCACTTCGTAGTTATTACACTGCAACACGACACCAACGATATTCTTGCCGATGTCGTGGACATCGCCCTTCACCGTCGCCATCAGAATTTTGCCGTTACTGCTGACATCGCCGTTCTTTTCCGCCTCGATGTAAGGCAACAGATAGGCCACCGCCTGTTTCATCACGCGCGCAGATTTCACCACCTGCGGCAAAAACATTTTGCCCGCACCGAACAGGTCGCCAACCACGTTCATGCCGTCCATCAACGGCCCTTCAATAACGTGTATCGGTGCGTCTGCCTGCTGCCGCGCCTCTTCGGTATCGACTTCGATGTACTCGGTAATGCCTTTCACCAGCGCATGCGACAGGCGTTCCTTCACTGGCAGTTCGCGCCAGGCGGCATCCTGCTTACTCGCAATCGCAGCACCATCACCAACATAGTTGGGTGCAATTTCCAGCAGGCGCTCAGTCGCACCCGGGTCTTTATTCAGGATAACGTCTTCAACGGCATTACGCAGCTCTTCGGGCAGGTCGTCATAAATCGCCAGCTGACCGGCATTGACGATACCCATGTCCATACCCGCCTTGATCGCGTGGTACAGAAACACGGAATGGATTGCCTCGCGCACCATGTTATTGCCACGGAACGAGAACGAGACGTTAGAGACGCCGCCAGACACCATGGCATGAGGCAGAGTCTGTTTGATCGTGCGCGTCGCCTCGATAAAATCAACGGCATAGTTGTTATGCTCTTCAATGCCGGTCGCAACCGCAAAAATATTCGGATCGAAAATAATGTCTTCAGGTGGGAAACCGACTTTTTCTGTTAGCACCTTGTAGGAACGCGTACAGATTTCGACCTTGCGGTCATAGGTATCGGCCTGTCCGTCTTCGTCGAAGGCCATGACCACCACCGCCGCACCATAACGCCTGACTTTTTTCGCCTGTTCGATAAATTTCTCTTCGCCCTCTTTCAGCGAAATAGAGTTCACGATGGCCTTGCCCTGCACACAGCGCAGACCGGCTTCGATAATGTCCCACTTCGAGGAATCGATCATCATTGGCACGCGTGAGATATCCGGCTCAGATGCAATCAGGTTGAGAAACTTGACCATCGCCGCTCTGGAATCGAGCATACCCTCATCCATATTAATATCGATGATCTGTGCACCGTTCTCTACCTGCTGCAGTGCGACGGATAAAGCCTCTTCGTATTTTTCTTCGAGGATCAGGCGCTTGAACATCGCCGAACCGGTGACGTTATTGCGTTCGCCAACATTCACAAACAGTGAATCTACACCAATGTTGCAGGGTTCTAAACCAGAGAGACGGCACTCAATCGGAAGCGCGGGAATTTTACGTGGTGCAATATTTTTTACCGTGTCGGCAATTGCCCTGATGAAATCCGGCGAGGTACCACAACAGCCACCAATAATATTAAGGAAGCCACTCTCAGCCCATTCCCTGATGTGTCCCGACATATTCTCCGGCGTATCATCGTAACCGGTTTCAGCCAGTGGGTTAGGCAGGCCAGCATTGGGGTGGGCACTGACATAGCAATCAGCCACACGTGACAGCTCTTCAACATACTGGCGCAGCTCTTCGGCACCAAGCGCACAATTCAGACCAATCGAGATCGGTTCGGCATGTCGCAGTGAATTATAAAACGCCTCGGTGACCTGGCCGGTCAGCGTACGCCCCGACTGGTCGGTAATAGTGCCTGAGATCATAATCGGCAGCTCGATACAGTCTTCCTCGAACACCTGCTTGACTGCATAGATCGCCGCCTTGGCATTGAGCGTATCAAAAATAGTTTCAATCAGGATGATATCGGCACCACCTTCGATCAGGCCACGGGTCGCCTCGGAATAATCCACCACCAGCTTTTCAAAAGTAATATTACGTGCTGACGGGTCGTTGACATCGGGCGAAATGGTCGCAGTCTTGTCGGTCGGACCAAGCACACCGGCGACATAACGCGGCTTGTCGGTTGTGCTTGCCGCATCCGCGGCTTCACGCGCCAGACGGGCGCCAGCCACAT
>Ga0224501_10002187_pt1 | contig 15302 bp, 17 predicted proteins | sample SF_Oct11_sed_USG_4_FD_169105 | JGI IMG/M metagenome (GOLD analysis project Ga0224501, IMG submission 169105) | Sediment microbial communities from San Francisco Bay, California, United States - SF_Oct11_sed_USGS_8_1 | ecosystem: Environmental > Aquatic > Marine > Sediment | place: USA...
ACCAGTTGGCGGGAATGGAGAATGTCACATGCCGTGCCATGTTCGGCGGGTTCGGGTTATACCACCATGACCATTTCTTCGGTATCCTGCATAAAGGGCGGCTGTTTTTTAAAACCAACGTTCACACCCGTCCCGGCTACGAGGAATGCGGGATGAAGCCGTTTCAGCCTTCAGAAAACCAGATTCTTAAAAATTATTATGAGGTCCCGCCGGATATTCTTGAGGACGGGGAGGAACTGGTCCGGTGGGCTTTGCTCGCTAAGCGGTAGACCATTTACTGGTGTGTGAATATATAATATTGAAGTTTTTTCGGCCGTTATTGAAAATTATCAGTGGAGGCGCTCCACTCACCGGGCTTTCATGCGGGCCAGTTTTATGAAGGGATAACACATCTGCGGCCAGAACCGGTTGGTCACGTCGTCATTGGCCAATCCCACCGATGCCGGTTCTTTTTTGTCTCCAGGCACGTAATAGGTGCCGAATAATTTATCCAGAAATGAAAAGAAGGTACAGTAATTTTTATCAGCCATTTCGTTCGCCGCGTGGTGCCAGCGATGAGCCAACGGGCTTATAAAAATGGCATCCAGTGGTCCATAGGAAATTTTGATATTGGAATGAATAAACATGCCGTACGCTTTGCGCAGGGGCATACACAGGGCCAATACAAAGGGATCTTCAAAAAACAGAATTTTTACCGCCAGGCTCAGCAGATAAGAGATGTAAGTATTGATGGGATGAAACCGCTCGTTGGAAAGCCAATCCAGATTTTTTGAACTGTGATGAATGGCATGAAACGGCCAGAAGAACCGAGTATGCATCAGGCGATGACGCCAATAAGCCGCCAGGTCCACGATAAATAGGGACAACAGTAATTGCAGTCCCAGGTTCCATCCATTGATGGCCTGGCGCATTCGGAAGAAAATACCACTGAACCCCTCGGTTACTTTTCCGGAAACCTGCCGATCCACTTCCACAATTTCAGCGACAGGAGGCGTTTGTCTATCCCAGATGCCATTTGCCGGAGGAGTTACCGTAACCATGAAATTTCGGGTGATGATGTTTTCAGCGTGTTTGGTGGTTGCTGAGAACCGGTCTATACCCAGAAATCCGGGATGGGAACGATAGGTAACACTTCCGTCCGGGTGGATTTCAACCTGTCCATGTTCCGGGGTTTGTGTGATGGCCTGATGAAATTCATCCGACTGGGCCGGGTCAAAAATTATTGGCCAGAAATTGCCGATAAGCCATGCGCTGACCAAGACGCTCGCGGGATAAACCATAATCGGAAGGCAAAACGAATAAATCAGGTCGAGGAGAGAATCCTTTCTCCATCGTTTTTGAAGGAGGTGGACCGGTCTTAAATATTCCAGGAGCAGGAAAACCGCACCTGCAATAATAAGAAATTTAGCCTTTTCTGTGAAAAATAGTAAGAGTTGTTCCATCGTTAAAAGGTCAGAAGTTTTGCTGGGTTAAAGGGCTTGCCAGCAAAGGAGCAAGATTTTGAATGTTCAGTTCTAGGTTAAGGGATTTGAGAGAAGTTCACAAGAAGTCCATGGGATCGAGGCTCTTGTGGGGTGGGGGAGTTATTCCCAAAGGGGTTTTAAAAGGATTGTCTGGACCAAAAAGCACGTAAATTATTTATAGAGGGCGTCTTATTTTTACCATTTTTAGGGTGCTAAATTACTGGTATTCGATTGTTTTTGGGTAATAAAAAGTATGGGTTGTTTTATCCGAATATGGTAGTATACGCGTGCCAAAAAAGGGGTGTTAGTGGTCACGGTAGTCCGAACAGTGGGGCCCGCGGGCTGGGTCTTGGCGGAATGGGGGGCCAGTAATTGCCTGAAATACAACTGGGGAACGCGCTTTGGTTTATATCTGGAACGCCTTCCCGCTCAATCTGAGGAGCGCGATTGGTATGCCTGTAGGTAAAGTCAAATGGTTCAACGAAAGCAAGGGGTACGGTTTTATTGAGTCTGAAGATGGAGAGGACGTATTTGTACACTTTTCTGAGATTCAGGCAGAAGGATTCAAAACGTTGAAAGAGGGCCAGGAGGTCGAATTCGAAAAGACCCAGGGTAAAAAAGGTCCACAAGCCTCAAACGTCATTCCCAAATAACCTCACGAATTCCACTACCCGGCGGAGTCCCCACCTCCGCCGGGTTTTTAGTGTCCTGACCCCGACCCGCAGTTAATAAATAATATTGGGAAAATCGAACCGCTTATGGTACAAAGGTGCCGTACAACGAGATGGACTTCGAATCCATCCGCCTGGCCCCAAGGGCTTTCCCGGCAGCGGTGATTGGAACAATCGATTCGATATGAACCGGCCATCCTCTGGGGTGGTTTTTTTGTTGGGAAACACAATTGCCGGCGGAAGTTTTGAAGGGCGTCTTACGAAAAATCTGGGAATGCGGTTTTGGGTTTGACTCGAGCGTCTTCCCGCTCAATCTGAAGGAGCACGATTGGTATGTCAGTAGGAAAAGTAAAATGGTTTAACGACAGCAAAGGATACGGATTTATTGAAGGCGAAGACGGCGAAGACGTTTTCGTACATTTCTCGGAAATTCAGGCCGAAGGATTCAAGACTCTGCAAGAGGGTCAGACAGTCGAGTTCGAAAAGACCGATGGTAAAAAAGGCCCACAGGCCTCAAACGTCATTCCCAAGTAAAACCGCTATACTCAAAACCCCGGCAGGGCACCCGCCCGCCGGGGTTTTTTTTGTGTCTGCTTATTATTAGGATACGCCTTCGTACCGGTGAAGGATCATGATCTTCTGCCAGATTTTGCGCGACAATCCGGTGGTCAGCGTTTCCAGTTCGTTGACCGATCCAAGCACCACATCGTCCGGAAAACTCTGCCCGTACAGGGCCGCCACCTTTCCGCACAGCGAAAGCATCTCACTGCAGTAATCGAGATAACGTGTCAGCTGGAACGCGTCCATGGCCTGTTTCGGGGAATGTTCGGTGGCCGTCCAGTGGCCAAGCACGCGTTCCGGGTCCTTGGTGAGCTGATGCATGTCGATCACCTGCGCGAGCGCTCTCAACTCGTTGATGGCTTTCAGGGAACGGGCGCGTTTGAAACGGGTTTCAACCGTGATCAGAAAAATGATCGACGCGCCGATCAGGACCACCGCGTTCATGCCCGCCTCCAGCAACTGCACAAAATCGCCCAGCTGAAACCGGGTCTGACCGAAGTCGAACTGAAGCAGGGTCTCGATCAACCCCACCACAATGATCGCGATGACCAGTCCCACCCCCACGCGCAGGCCGTTGTGGGGACGCCGGATCCATTCGCATTTTTTCTGCGATTCCTTGGCGGCCTCCAGCAGGTCGCCGCACACCTTGCCGAGTCCGCAATCGGGAAACCGCTCGCCGATCCGGTCCCGCAGGGTCGCAATGGTATGAATAATTTTCGAAGCGTCGAGAACCCGGTACACGCCATTACCTCTGGAAGAATTTAAAGGGTATCTTCAGTATAAGGTATTTGCGTTACCGGGCAATAAGGAGAATTCAGCTGTCATGCAGCCAATTCAGAGGAGAAGGCAATTCATCGGCTGAGTATTCGACATGAAGAATGCGCCGATGACCGGTGGCGATTCCTTTTTTGGATGAGTGTAAAATTAAAGGCTTCATTATCAAAACATCACCCGCCTTTGCTTTGCAGAGATACTCTGGACATTGGGAAGTTTCTTCCGTGATGGCCTTTGAAGAGTATCTCTTGTTTCGATGCGATTTTGGAATTACTCTCAAAGCGCCGTTGGTTTCGTCGGTATCATCCAAGTGTATACGCAGAGTCACCATGCGCTCCATAATCTCGACCGGCGGCTGTACGTGCTGAATTTTGTCTTTAAAGGTCCAAGCGCCGAAGCCGGGGACTTCGTGTTTTTCTTGCACTGCAATAGTTAAATCCTGGTGCCAGGGTACACCCCAATCCGTATCCGCGGACTTATCGAATAGAATGGACCGAACTGGAAAGATCTTGTCGGGCAGAAACTGATGCGTAATGGATTGTAGGGCTGGAGATAAAATCAGTTTTTTAATGGAATGGAAACGGATTTTTGGATTGCGGATCCCGGCACGCGTCACTTTATAGTTTTGGGCTTCTATCTCTTGAGTAATTTCTTTTAATGTGAAGTTATCCAAAACTCCGCGGCAAAATGTATATCCATATTTTTGGAGTTCGCCTGTCAAAGAATTAGTCATGTTCGGTTATAGTGGATGTCCGTCGCAAATTAATTATTCCTCCGGGCGTTGCCCGGCTTTCGCTTCCTGCCAGTAGCGTTCCATTTCCTCGAGGGAGGTGTCTTTGAGGGTTTTGCCGGATTGTTCAACCTTTTTCTCGATGTATTGAAAGCGTTCGATGAATTTGTTGTTGGTGTTGCGTAAGGCTTCCTCGGCATCGATCTTTTTGTGCCGCGCGATGTTCACCAGCACAAACAGGATGTCCCCCAGCTCCCCGGCGATGTGGCCTTCTTTTCCACTCAACACCGCTTCCTTGAATTCGGCGACTTCCTCGTCGAGCTTGGCGAACACGTCTTTGATTTCCTGCCAGTCGAAGCCTTGCTTGGCGGCTTTCTTGGCCAGTTTCTGGGCACGCGCCAGGGCCGGCATATGCGTCGGAACGCTGTCGAGCGCCGACTTGTGATCCCGGTTCGCCTTCTCGCTTTTCTTGATGTGCTCCCACTGGTCGACCACCGCGTCGGGCGTGTCCGCCGTGGCCTCCTCGAATACATGGGGATGACGCCGCACCATTTTTTCGCTCAGGTTGTCGATCACCTGGGTGATGTCGAACTCTTTCTGATTCTCGGAAATCTTGGCGTGAAACAGAACCTGATACAAAAGGTCACCCAGCTCGTCCTTGATTTTTTCAGGATTGTTGCTGTCGAGCGCCTCCAGTGTTTCGTAGGCCTCCTCCACCAGGTAAGGTTTCAACGACTCGCGGGTCTGTACGCGGTCCCACGGACAGCCGTTCTCGCCCATCAGGGTGTTGATAATATCGATCAGTTTTTTAAATGCCGCGTCCGGGGTTTGGTTCATGTCAGACGATTTCCTCCGGTTCAGTTATGAATTCAACGATTACCGAGTCGGCAACAAATAGACCCTGCCGGGTCAGGGAAATTTGGCCGTCGGCTATTTTCAATAATTCCATTTGCATCATGCGATCTACGGTTTCGCCAAAGGCTTCCTGGAAGGATACTCCGAACTGTCGTTCAAAAGTTGTCAGATTGAGTCCTTGGCTGATGCGCAGGCCAAGCATCACCGCTTCGCCCATGCGTTGATGCAGGCTTGGTGTTTCACGCGATTCAACCGCGATGCCGGATTCGTTGATCTGTGTGATGTAGCGGGAGGGCAGGTTTACGTTTTTGTAGCGATCGCCGTTGAATGTGGCCGATGCCCCCGCGCCGAGTCCTATGTATTCTCCGTTGTGCCAGTAATTGAGGTTATGCCGGCATTGTTTTCCAGGCTTCGAGTAATTGGAAATTTCGTAATGTCCGTATCCCGCCTGGGTCAGGGTATCGATGGTGATTTCAAATAATTCCCGCTGAAAGTCATCTGGCGGCATTTCTAATTGCCCCTGCGCCTGCTGTTTATGGAAAACCGTGCCCGGTTCGATGGTCAGGTTGTAGGCCGAGATATGATCCGGTTGCAGGTCGATGGCCTTATGGAGATTGTCCTGCCATCGTTCTGCCGTTTGACCCGGCAGACCGAACATGAGATCGAGCGACAGATTGTCGAATCCCGCCTGCCGCGCCCGCTCCACCGTGAGGTATACTTCATCCACCGTGTGGACCCGCTCCAGTCGATTCAATTCCTCCGGATCGAACGACTGCACGCCGATGCTGAGACGGTTGAATCCGGCTTCCCGCAGTTGTTGAAGATCGCTCTGCGGGATGGTTGCTGGGTTGGCTTCCAGGGTGATTTCGGCCCCGCTCAACATTTGGAACCTGCTTTGACAGGCCTTCAGGATTCGAGCCAGTTCTAAAGAGGGCAGGGTGGTGGGGGTGCCGCCCCCGAAAAAGATCGTGGCCACGGTGCGGTTATCCGCCCGTTTCGCATAATATTCCATCTCCCGGAGCAGGGCCCGGACGTAGGACGCCATCTCCGCCTCGTTGATGTTATGAGAGTTGAAGTCGCAGTAGCCGCATTTGTGCAGGCAGTAGGGAATGTGGAGATAAAGACCAATAAGGTCCATAGGGCGATCCGTGCTTGGTTTATGACCTGTCCTATAATACAATTTATAAACGATCCGCCCACTTTTAAATGGAGTGAACTTAAATATTTTAGCCTCAGAGAAAACAGGATTCAAATCGGGTTACGCGAGCCTCATTGGCAAGCCCAACGTGGGGAAATCGACCCTGCTCAACCATCTGGTATCCCGCAAGCTGGCGGCGATTTCCCGGCGGCCCCAGACCACCCGCAATAAGATCACAGGAATCTGCCATCTTCCCGGTGGTCAGATCATCCTATTGGATACGCCCGGCATTCACCAGTCCACCAGCAAACTCAACCAGGCGATGGTGCAGGCCTCGATGAGCACCTACGGGGATGTCGACGTTATTCTGTTCATGATCGATGCGAAGCAGAAGTTCCGGCCGGAGGACGAGTTTGTGCTGGATTCGCTGAAAGAGGTGAAAACTCCGATTTTTCTGGTGATCAACAAGATCGACCTGATTCCCAAGCCGGAGTTGTTGCAATTGATCAATGAACTCAAAGGCCGCGCCGCGTTTACCGACATCATCCCCATCTCCGCATTGAAGGAAGACGGGCTGGATATACTGAAAGAGCTATTGCTGAAGCATTTGCCCGAGGGACCCCAATATTTTCCAGAGGACATGATCACCGACTGCCCGGAGGAGTTTCTGGTGGCGGAGATTATCCGGGAGAAGATTATCCGGCTCACTCATCTGGAAGTGCCCTATGCCGTGGCGGTAATGGTGGAGAGCATGCGCGAGGGGCAGAAGGGGGTAATCGTCATCGATGCCGCCATTTACGTTGAAAAGGCTTCGCAAAAGAAAATCATTATCGGCGAGAAGGGTGCCCTGCTGAAGAAGGTCGGAAGTCAGGCGCGGATAGAAATTGAGAAACGTTTGGGCAGTAAAGTGTATCTAAACAATTTCGTGAAGGTTAAAGAACGCTGGCGGGAAAATTCACGCTACTTAAAGGAATTCGGGTATACCCATGGTAACCATTAAAAAAGACGGGGAAATAGAAGCCATGCGCCGCTCGGGTCGGCTGGCGGCGGAAGTTTTATTAATGATAGCCCCGTATATCAAGCCGGGTGTGACGACTAATGAGCTGAATGATCGGTGTCACGATTTTATCATCGAGAACGGAGCCATCCCGGCGCCCCTGAATTATCGGGGATTCCCGAAAAGTATCTGCACGTCAGTGAACGACGAGATTTGCCATGGAATTCCCTCGGACCGCAAGTTGAAAAACGGAGATATGGTGAACCTGGATATAACGACCATCGTCGATGAATTTCACGGGGATACCAATCAGACCTTTTTCGTCGGATCGCCGCGGAAAAAAGCCAAGAAACTGGCGGATGTCACCATGGAAGCGCTTCATAAGGCTATTGCCGTGGTCCGGCCGGGTGCACGGCTGGGGGACATCGGAGCCACCATCCAGCAGTATGTCGAGCCGAAAGGCTATTCCGTGGTGCGCGAGTTCTGCGGACATGGCATTGGCCGCAAATTTCACGAGGACCCGCAGGTCCTGCATTTCGGTAATTTTGGCAAGGGCATGGTGCTGGAGAAGGGGATGACTTTCACCATCGAGCCGATGATCAACCTGGGCAAGCCCGACCTGAGAATCCTGGAAGACAACTGGACCGCAGTGACCCAGGATGGGAACCTGTCCGCTCAGTACGAACACACCATTCTGGTTACCGATGACGGCCACGAGGTCCTCACCCGCATCGAAGGTAAAACAGCTTTTTGAGTAAAAACCCTGCTTAACGGCCTCCCGGAATATCTCTCCAAATAACGAAAGTGGGCTGTATAAATGATTTATAAACAGTCAGTTATTCTGCATTTTTCCCGCTCTTATAAATAAAATTGACATTCATTCTCATTTAGGGTAATTTTGGCTCACTTTATATTTTGAGAATGAGTATCAAAATCTTTGAAAAGCAAAGATCAAATTATTGAAAATAAATATGCGATTTTGGAGGAAGCAATGAAACAAATTTTATCCTTGGCAGGGGTCTGTGTCTTGGTCGGTTCGATGCTGTGTTCAACGGCGTTAGCGCAACAGGCGCCAGTATCCAAGAAGCAGGAGACGGACATATTGATCATTGAGGAGGATTCTGGCGGTGACGATATTCTGATCATTGAAGAAGACAGTAGCGGGAGTGTCGCGGATTTACAGGAAGAAATCGACCGGCTGGCGACAGAAATCGACGACATGCGCGATTTATTTGGGACGCTCCGCAAAAACGTCAACGTGACCGGTTACGGCGAGACTCATTTCAATCTCCCCACCGATAACCGGGATAATGTGTTCGACGCCCACCGATTTGTGTTAGGCGTCAACGCACGGTTCAACGATTGGATCTTCCTGAACGCGGAAATTGATTACGAACACGCGGCGCAGGCGCTGGAATTTGAAATGGCGTACCTCGATTTCCTGCTCGATCCAAAATTCAATGCACGGGCGGGGACGGTGTTGATTCCGGTCGGTTTCCTCAACGAATTTCACGAACCGGTCCTGTTCTGGACGGTGGAGCGACCCGTATTTCACAACCGGGTGGTTCCCACTTCATGGAATGGTACCGGCGGCGGCTTTTTCGGTACCTTCGGTAATTTCCTGGGCGGCATGAACTACCGTGTTTACCTGGTCAATTCCCTGCGGTCAATTCAAACAAACCCATGTGATTCCGCCCATGGCGGTGGGGGTGATTGTGGTCAGTTCAAAGGTTCCAGTGGTGTTCGCAGTGGCCGGGCATTTCCTGATGAACTGGTTGCATCCGATTATGCCCTGACCGGCCGTGTCGAATTTTCAAATTTGTTTCCGGGATTGCAGTTGGCAGGTTCATTTTATACCGGTAATACCACCCAGGGGCTGATTCCGCAAAATGGACGAACCACGATTATAGAAGGTGATATCAAATATCGTTATAAATGGTTAGATATGAATGCCAGTATTGCTAATGTTCACATCAACAACGCCGCTGAATTAAATAGTTTTGCTATAGCTCAAGGAAATGCTTCAGGAAATATAGCCTCCAACATTCTGGGGTGGAATATTCAGGCGGGAATTCACTGGCCGCAACTGCTGGGCAAAAGCACGTCTCATGATGTGGTCACTCATTTCATGTATGAGTTCATTGATACCCAGAATGAAATGCCTGCGGGGTTTGCGCCGAACACCGGTTCCGGCGGAGAAACGGATGTCTACACCGCCGGAATCACCTGGTTTCCTTCAACGACCAATGTGTCATTAAAGATGGATTATACACATCAGCGTTTTCAAAATGGGACATCGACGGACCAGGTCAATTTTGGCATGGCTTATATGTTCTTTTAATCCAATTGATGGAGGCAGGTTCTTTTTCAGTATTGCAGAAATAGCAAAAAGGACTATTCCAAATATAATTTTATTTAACGTATAATGAACTTTACAAATATGAGGCAGGCAATGAAAACTGAAACTATTAAACAAACAGTCCGGTATTTCTGGAAGGGGCTCTGGGTAGCCGCCCTGGTGCTGGGTCTGATGTCAGGCAACGCCTCCGCCCTGGACGTTTCTTCCAAAGAAGAAGCGGTGAAGATGGCTTTCTCCGGCGCGGATAAAATCGTCAAAAAACGCATTCGGTTGACCACTCCCCAGCGGGCGGCCATCGGTAAATTGTCCACCCAGGTGGTGCGTGACAAAACAATGAGCTTTTATAGCGGGATAAAAGGCGGGCAAAACATGGGATACGCTGTGGTGGAGAGGGTCACCAACCGGTCCTGGAGTATCAGTTACATGGTGGTGATGAATGCCGACGGCACCGTCAAGGATGTCGAAGTATTAAATTATGAAGGTGCGCGCAACTGGGGGGTCCAGTATGAGTCCTGGCTGAAACAGTTCTTCGGGATGAAGGCCGATTCTGATTATCGTTCGATCAGCGGCATCACCGGCGCGACCATTTCGGTACGCACCATCACGGCGGGGGTACAAAAGATCGCCGCCGCTTACCAGGTCATTTTTCTGGATAAGGTGGAATAGAAAGGTATTATTGATTTGGCTTTATCTTTAGGAAATACAAATGCCCAAAATGGGAAGAAACCCGACGGCCTGTGGTCACGGGTTTCTTTCGCTTTCCGGACAGTTATCGTAACCGGGCTTCTGATAAGCTTTTTGGCTTTTACCGTAGGGGCGGAAGAAGAGTACGTCGAGCAGATGTTCCTGACCAAAAAGGAGGCCCTTCAACTGGCGTTTCCCGGTGTCAAAAAAGTCAAAAAGAAAAAGGTATGGTTGACCGATACGCAGAAAGCCGCAATCCAGAAAATCCTCGGCGAGCAGATCGAATACAAGGAGAGTCGGGTAACTCATTATTTTGGGTTGGACGATACAGGCAAAACTGTGGGAGCCATGGTCATCGGTAACGAAATAGGACGGTCCTATCCTATCACGTTCATGGTTGTTCTTAATACCGATGGGACGGTGAAGGATGTGGAAATAATGGTTTACCGGGAGCCGCACGGATGGGAGGTGCGGTTCGAATCCTTTATGAGCCAGTTTTTCGGGCGAGGTGCCAGTGACCCTTTTGACAATATCAATAACATCACCGGAGCTACGTTATCCGTTCGTTCCATGACTCGTGGAGTCCGAAAAGCGGTCGCTGAATTCCAGGTGATCTACAAAGACAAAGTGAAGTAACACTTCCTGCGGGTAATTTCCCTTCAGCCTTTCTTAGGCGTATATTTAAATTCGCAGAAAGATCCCAGTTTGGAAAAGGTGTTGGTCAATTTCAGATCCACATAGTCCTGCCGTTCCTCTGCGGGGATCGAATCGAAACTGCAAGCGGTCTGGATAAGGTCGGTGCGTCCCAGCCGAATGAAGAAGGTTGCAAACCAGCACGATTTCATTTTAAAGGTCCATCCGCTTTCGTCATTTTTTTTGTGGTCTAACTGAAAATGTCTCCAGCTGTAAATATCATCCACCCTGGGAAGGTTTTGGTCGACGAAAGTTTTGAACGGATTGTCCGACGCCTTCTCCGCGGACGTCATTTTATCGAGTTCCGGCTTTATCCATCCGCGAAAAGCCTCGGTAACGTATTCCCGCGTCCGCTTGACATTAATATTGTAATCTTCCAGCGTTGAATGGGTCGTGTAGATGAATAATGCAACGGTAGTCAGGTATTGTTCTTCCGGTTCCTGTTCGTCACCCTTTTCAAACTCCCACAGTTGATCAAAATGGGTACGGATTCTCTCCATATCGATCTCTGTTTCCACTATTTTGAGATGGGCGAGAATCGGCTCGATTCGGTCACTGGCCCTTTGAACCGTTTCCTGTCCGCTATTGCTTGGAGTTTCCGGGGTACCTGGCTCTGTCATAATAATCCCTTAAGTTCAAATAATATAGTTAGTTAGATGTGTCCATATGAAATGGGTTGTAACCATTCAACACAACCACGGTTTTTTAGAGATGGATCAAAATAGCATATCCCTTGCTCCCGGATCAAGTTCTGTCGAGGTTTTCTGCCATTATTTATAATGGCGTAGAACCCTTTGTGTGGAGCTGTTTTAGAATTTTGGTACAATGCGGGGAATCGAGCAGGAGGTTGTTGTATGGCATCTAAAGCATTTGACGTGGTGGTCGCAGGGGCTGGAGTGATAGGCCTCAGCATTGCCTATACATTAAAGGGGATTGAGCCATCGCTGAGGGTTGCCGTATTGGGAGACCCAATGAATTCGCTCATGGCCTCCCGTGCCGCGGCAGGCATGCTGGCTCCTTTTGGTGAATGCCGGGAAAGCGACCGTTTTTTCCAGTTTTGCCGCGAATCCCTTGATAAATATCCGGGATTTATCCAAGACCTGGTATCGGTCAGCGAGCGACCGATTCATTTCTCCATGATGGGGTCCATTATGCCTGCCAGTTCAGTTGGCGAGCAGTGGGAGGAACGGCTCCGCTTTTTCAGGGAAGAGAGCATTCCCCATGAGGTCTGGACGGTGGAGCAGGCCCGGGAACGGGCTCCTTATTTGGCCCCCGAATGCGGTGAGGTGATCTGGGTGGGAGAAGGGCAGGTCAACAACCGGCAGATGCATGATGCTCTGGCGACCGGTTCGGTTTATCGAGGTGTTCAAATTATTAATCAACATGTGACAGGGTTCCATCGTTACTCCAATCGAATTCAGGCGGCGGTGACCGATGCCGGCGAAATTCTCGGCAAACAATTCGTGGTGGCGGCGGGGAGTTGGTCTCAGCAGATCGGTAAAGTCCTGGAAGTGTCCATGCCTCTCAGGCCCATTAAAGGTCAAATGTGTCGCGTTGCAGTGGAGGACGGACGTTTGGACTATACCATTCACGGCATGAATACCTATATAGCACCCTGGCGGGAAGGTAATGGTTTTGTGGTGGGATCCACGATGGAGGACCGGGGGTTCAACGAGATGGTCGAGGCAGACGTGATTCAGGGGCTGGTCGATCGCGCCGCGAAAATTCTGCCCTGCCTGAAAGAGGCTCCCTTGATCGAGTCGTGGACCGGTCTCCGTCCTGCGGCGGAAGATTTGATGCCCATCATGGGCGCCAGCGGAAGGTATGAAAATCTTTTTTATTCTACCGGTCATTTTCGCAACGGTATTTTGCAGACTCCTCATCAGGCCGATTACATGGCCGCCTGCCTGTTGGGAACCTTGAAGAATCCGATTACAGAGTTTTCTCCCGACCGTTACGATCTCTAATCTTTATTCCAAGCGCTGGATACTAATGGAAAATTCACCTCAGGTATTGATGAAGTCGATGCAGGACGAGGATCTGATTCGGGATTTTCATCACGTGTGGCATCCCTGCACGCAAATGAAGGACCATGAAACCGTTCCTCCGCTTCTGATCAATCGGGCCGAAGGCATTTATTTGTATGACCGGGAGGGCCGGCGGTACATGGATGTGATTTCCTCCTGGTGGGTCAATTTGTTCGGGCATAACCACCCAGGTCTTAATCAAGCCATTAAGGATCAACTCGACCAAATGGCGCACGTCATGTTTGCCGGAGTGACCCACCAGCCCGCCATCGACTTGGCTGAAAAACTGGTTCAACACACTTCGCCCGGGCTTGAGAAGGTATTTTATTCAGATAACGGCTCTACTTCAGTAGAAGTGGCGCTCAAAATGAGTTTGCAATACTGGTTGCAGACCGGCAAGCCCGACAAAACCAAATTCGTCTATTTAAAGGGTGGCTATCATGGGGAAACCCTGGGAGCGCTTTCGGTGTGCGGGATGAGTTTGTTCCGCGATAAATTTGAGCGGGTGCTCCCGCAAAACCTGGAAGTGCAGGGCCCGGATTGCCTTCGATGTCCGTTCGGTTTGAAACGCGAATCCTGTCAGGCCGAGTGTTTTGAGCCGATGGCGCAAGCCTTGGAAAAGGACCATGCCTCTGTTGCCGGGGTGATCCTCGAACCTCTGGTGCAGGGTGCGGCGGGAATGAACATGTATCCCCCGATCTACCTGAGAAAACTGGAAGACGCCTGCAAGGCGCAGGGTGTCCATGTTATTTATGATGAGGTGGCTGTGGGCTTCGGACGGACCGGATCGTTGTTTGTCTCAGAGCACCACGGGTTGAACCCGGACTTTTTATGTTTATCCAAGGGGATCACGTCCGGTTATCTGCCGTTGGCCGCGACGTTGACCACTGAAAAAATTTATCAGGCTTTTTACGGCGATTACGATTCCTTCAAACTGTTTATCCACAGCCATAGTTATTCGGCCAATCCGCTGGCCTGCGCCGCCGCCAATGAAACTATGCGCCTGTTGACCGAACCTGGATTTATAGACGGGCTGAAACCTAAAATAAAAGCCATGAATGCGCAAGGCGAAGTTCTGCGCGACCTGCCCTGGTGTGGGGAGTTTCGACAAACGGGAATGATCGCGGCAGTGGAACTGGTCCAAAACCAGGAAACGCTTGTGCCATTCCCGGTTGAAAAGAGAGTTGGATATCAAATTTTTCTTGAAGGCCTGAAGCGCGAAGTGTATCTGCGTCCCCTGGGGAACGTGGTTTATTTTATTCCACCGCTCATCATCGAACCGGACCAAATCGAAGCCATGATGACTGCGGCCTATGACAGCATTAACTCAGTTTTAGGCAAATAATTAAATGGGATAACTACGGCCTCGAAACCTTTTTTGACAGGATAACAGGATAAAATAAGGATATTTGACCATTAAAGGCGGGTTCTCAAGGTTATGGAATATAAAGAAATAACTGAGAAAATAATGGGATCAGGTTTTTTGGAAAGCGTTTATGAAAAATGCATGATGATTGAATTGAAAAATCTTAATCTGGATGCTGAAGCACAACAACCTATTAAAGTATATTATAGTGATATGGTCGTCGGTGAGTTTATAGCTGATATTATAGTTAATGATTTGATTATTCTGGAATTGAAAGCGGTTCAGAAAATAAATAAAATCCACGAGGTCCAGTTGGTGAATTATTTGGTTGCTACAAGAAAGCCCTTAGGTCTTTTGCTTAATTTTGGGGACGAAAAGGTAGAAGTTAAGCGCAAAGTTAAGAGCTTTGAAGACGTTAAATAATTTGTATATAATCTTTGTTTTATCCTGTTATCCTGTCTAAATTCTTTTGGGGTTGTCGAAAAAATGTATGAAGTTTATGTGACGACACAATTTTCTGCGGCGCACCGGTTGAAAGGCTATGACGGCCAGTTTGAAAACCTGCACGGCCATAACTGGACCGCCTCCGTAACCGCCGAAGCGAAAGAGCTCGATTCGATCGGCGTTGGTATCGATTTTGTCAAGCTCAAGGAAAAAGTTCAATCCATCCTGTCTCTTCTCGACTATAAGAACCTCAACGAAATCCCACCCTTCGATAAAGAAAACCCCTCCGCGGAGAACATCGCTCGCTGGTTGTTTCAAAAACTCAGCGCCGATCTCAACGGCGATGGCGTCCGCATTAAAAAAGTTGAAATTTACGAGATGCCCAATTGCGGTGCGTCGTATTACGAGTAGGAGTTAATAAAACAGGTTTATTTCACGCCGGTGATGATGCCGTCGACTACGTCGATATGTTCCGCTTGAGGGGTCTTGGGGAGGCCGGGCATGCGCATGATGTCCCCGGTGATGGGAACCAGAAACCCG
>Ga0224501_10002188_pt1 | contig 15292 bp, 19 predicted proteins | sample SF_Oct11_sed_USG_4_FD_169105 | JGI IMG/M metagenome (GOLD analysis project Ga0224501, IMG submission 169105) | Sediment microbial communities from San Francisco Bay, California, United States - SF_Oct11_sed_USGS_8_1 | ecosystem: Environmental > Aquatic > Marine > Sediment | place: USA...
CCATCCTCCCATGGGTGGTCAGGCTTGAACAGCGGATGAAAATCGAGTTGCTCTCCCCGCAAGACCGTGTCACGCATTTCATCAAGTTCAATGTTGACGGCCTGTTGCGCGGAGATATCACCAGCCGTTTTGCGGCCTACCAGGTAGCCAAGCTCAACGGCTGGATGAATGCCGACGAAATCCGACAGCTGGAGGATCAAAACCCGCTGCCGAATGGCTTGGGGCAGGATTACTGGCAGCCGATGAATATCGGCATCGTGGGGCAGCCGCGTGAGCCGAAGATGAACGGTGCACCATCAAACCAGATCGAAGAAGGGAGCCTCCTATGACCAACGATGAACGCGAGGAACTGCAGCAGTTAGAGGTGGCTGACCGGGCAGGCCAGATCCTGACCGGTGCTGAGCGCGGTCGATTGGTCGATCTGCGGCGGGCAGAAATTCTCGACGCAGTTGCACGCATGTTGTCGCCCGTGAATCCCGCCACCGCCGACATGGAGATACGCTGATGCCGCCTAGTGCCACCATCGAGCGTCGCATGCTTGATCTAGCTGAGCTGCGGCTCGATGGAGAAAACGATCAACGGACAATCCGTGGCTATGCCGCCGTGTTCGACTCCTTGAGTCAGCCGTTGTTTGGCTTCCGAGAGGTGATCCGGAAGGGGGCGTTTAAGAAAACCGTGCGTGAGTCGGATATTCGTGCGCTATGGAACCACGACCCGAATTTTGTGCTCGGCCGGAAGTCCGCGCGCACCTTGCGCCTGGAAGAAGACGAGAAAGGGTTGATCACGCGGATCTTCCCACCGAGCACACAATGGGCGCGCGACCTGTTGCACTCTATTGAGCGTGGCGACGTGTCGCAAATGTCGTTTGGGTTTCAATCGGTGAAAGATCGGTGGTTGCCGGCAGGCGAAGATGGCCTGCCGGTGCGCGAGTTGCTGGAGGTGCGGCTGTTCGATGTGAGTCCGGTGACATTCCCTGCCTATCAGCAGACCGAGGTGCATGTTCGATCCATGATGGAGTCCGTTGTCTCACGGATTGAGCGTGGGGGGCTATCTCGTGACGAGCGAAAGGCCCTGCGCACCGTTATTCATAGTCTTGAGGAGTCATTGACGGATGAGCCGAGTTCGTCTCACTCGTCCACAGAACAGCCAGAGCCGGGCGCATCCCACTCTGAATCGCAGCATGGTCGGGAGCCGGGAGAGTCCTCCCACTCTGAGGAGCGACAGCGCACGCTCCGTGAACGACGCAGGCGCTTGTTGGAGTTAGCCATCTAAGGGAGGGACATCATGAGCAAGGTGGATTTAGCGGCACTGAAGCGAGCGCAGATTGAGGACGGGAGCGCGTTGCGCGTGCTCCTCGATAAAACTGAAGTCGAAGGGCGGGATCTGACGGCTGATGAATTGAAACAGTATGACGAAATCGAGCAGCGGATGGCCACTCGCAAAGAGCGGATTGTGCGAGAGGAGCGGTTACGACAGATGGAATCAACCATGGCGGCACCGGCCAATCAACCGGCGACTCGTCCGAATCCTGCCGATGGTGACGGCCAGCCGGCGGCGCGTTCCATCGTCCAGCATGAAGTCCGATGCATGGTTGTGCAACGTGACGGCACATATAAAGAAGGACGGGCCATTGATCCGGTCAAGGAATTCCGTACTTTCGGCGATCAGCTTACGGCCATAGTTCGGGCGGGGCGCACAGGCGAGATAGACCCACGCCTCTTGCAGTTGCGTGCTATTTCAGGTGCCAGCGAAACCGTACCGGCCGATGGTGGATTCTTGGTACAGACGGACTTTGCCAGTGAGATCGTGAGCCGATCCTATGAGATGGGGCAACTCCTGTCTCGTGTACGACGCATTCCTGTCGGGCCCAACTCCAACGGCCTCAAAATGCCGGGGATTGACGAAACCAGCCGCGTGACCGGTTCGCGGTGGGGTGGTGTCCAGGTCTATCGCACTGGAGAGGCCGGCGACTTAACCTCCAAGAAGCCGAAGACGCGGATGATGGAATGGTCGCTGAAGAAGCTGACGGGTCTGGCCTATGCCACCGATGAACTGCTTCAGGATTCAACAGCCATGGAAGCCGTACTGTCTCAGGCGTTTCAAGAGGAACTCACCTTCGCCGTAGAAAACGAAATCATGAGCGGATCAGGTGCTGGACAGATGCAAGGCATCATGAACAGTAATTCGCTGGTGACCGTGGCAAAAGAAACGTCACAAGTGGCGACGACGTTTGTGGCGGAAAACGCCATCAAGATGTGGTCGCGGTGTTGGGCTCGCAGTCGCCCGAATGCGGTCTGGTTCATCAACCAGGACGTGGAACCGCAACTGTTACAGATGAACATTAAGATCAAGAACGTCGCGGGGTCTGAAAATGTCGGCGGGATGCCGGTCTATCTGCAGGCTGGCACGATTGCCGGATCGCCATATGGGACGCTGTTTGGCCGTCCGGTTATCCCTGTCGAGTATTGCCAAACGCTCGGCACCGTTGGCGATGTGGTGCTGTTCGATCTGAGCCAGTACATCATGATCGAAAAGGGCGGGGTGCAGACGGCTTCAAGTATGCACGTCCGATTCCTGAACGATGAGCAGACCTTCCGCTGGACGATGCGGAACGATGGGATGCCGACATGGAACGCGGCATTGACGCCATTCAAAGGGACCAACACGTTAAGTCCCTTTGTCTGCACGGCAACACGCGCCTAGGTCTGAATGCAGCGATAGCGGCTCCTGGCTGATCCGGGGGCCGCATGGTGATGGATACTCAACCAGAGAGGGAACCATGGGAAAACACTTAGTCGAACAGGTCAAGCTTCTCAGAGGGGCAGAGCCGAAGAGCTATTCCGGCGCAGCAATGGCTGATGCTTATGTGAGTCTCAAGAATTACGCCACGCTCACCATCAAAATCTCAACCGGAGCATGGGCCGGTGGAACAGCGGCCGTCACGCTAACGCAAGCAACGGCTATCGCCGGGACCGGTGCGAAAGCGTTGGCATTCACTGATTACTGGGACGATCTGACGACAACGGGAACGCTTGTCAAGAAAGCGGCAACCAGCAATACCTTTACCCTGGGCACGGCGAACAAAAGCTTCGTTATCCATGTCGATGCCAGCATGCTGGATGTGGACAATGGGTTTGATTGTGTGACGCTTGCAATCGCCTCCCCAGGGGCGAATGCGGATTTTTATTGCGTGGAATATATCCTGAGTGGTGCGCGGTACCAGCAATCGACACCGCCATCAGCGTTGGTTGACTAAGAGGAGCGCAGCTAGTCATGCCCATCACCACCGTCGCAGCGTGCAAAGCCTTTCGTGGCATCGAGGCGGGCAACGCCGAGCATGACGAGGAATTGGCGCGGCTGATTCCGGCCGTGCAGGCCTTCCTGGAGGAGGAATGCGGACGTGTGTTCGACCAGGGGACGGTGACGGAGTATTTCCACGGTGATGAGTGGAGGGGTCGGCTCATGGTGAGCCGTCCGCCTCTCATCAGCATTACGAATCTCTGGGACGATACCACGCGCGTCTATGCCACGGCGCTCGATGCGGCCACCTACTGCATCGACGACGCCACGGCGGGGATTGTGCGGCTGCTCGACGGACGCACATTCAGCCCTGGCGTGCGGAATATCAAGGTCGAGTACGTCGGCGGGTATGCCACCATGCCGGCGGATCTGGCACAGGCGGCCATCGAGATGGTGTGGGCGGCTCGCGAGAAGGGCGTCCACAATCTGGTCGGGGTGCGATCGCGCAGTGTCGCTGATGGCAACATGCAATGGGTCAACCTGGACTGGGGCTCCATCAATCTTGCGCCGATCATCAGCAAATACAGCCTCAAAACGGGGGTGGCCTGATGGTACACGTCAAGGTTGATCGCACGCGCCTGTTAGATTACGCGAAAGCCGGGAAAGAGGCGGTGCGCAAAATTCGGAAGGCGATGTATCGCATCATGAATGCCGGACGGAAAGAATCGCGGCAGCGGATCAGCGCCAAGTTTGCCTCACGGACTGGGGGTTTACGTCGGCGTGCGAGGCGGATGCGGTCAAAGGTCGATGTCAAGAGCTACGAAATCAAGGGGCGGGTCAAGCCGCTCCCCCGACTGCTGAACATCTTTGAGGGCGGGGCCACGCTCTCGCAGGGGCGGGGCTTTATCCAACCGCGTCCAGTGGTGGGGCCAGGGCAGCAGGCCATCGACAAGACGGCTGTGAAGGAATTGAACGCGGTCATGTCGGGGATAGGGAAATGAGCGCATCGCCCATCAGAACACATGTCCGTGACTCTATTGTGGCACGGTTTCAGGCGTTGAAAGATTCTGGTCACGCGAGACAGTCGGACTTCGAGGTATTGCTGCGGTGGATCAATCCCGATCAGAGCACACAACGGAGCACAGTCTGTGTCATTGCCACGGATGAGCAACGCGAATCGCTGTCGCTCAGGGATGACCGATACAACCTCACCGTGACGTGTGTGCTAGTGGCCAATGACAGCACGGACCCGCGTGCGCGGCTAGATCGCATGATCGAAGACGCGATCGAGACGGTCTTGTTGGCGGCATCCACGTTGCGGAATGACGGGGCCATTATTAAGGCATCGTTAGATGCCATTGAATCAGACGAAGGCGCATTGGCCGCTGGCCCATGGGCGCAAGCGGTGATGCGCTGGACGATCCAGCATACTCGGGCGGCACTGGTCATATAAACGAATACGGAGGATATCATGCCATCCAAGGCAGTCTCAGCATACGGCACCTTGTTGAAGATCGGCGACGGCGCTGACCCCGAGGTGTTCACGACCGTGGGCGAAGTGCAATCCATCAGCGGGCCCTCGTTCGAGATTCAAGAGGTCGATGTCACCACGCACGGCTCGGCGGCGGCTGGCTCCTATATGGAATCACGGCCCACGCTGATCGATCCAGGGTCCGTGGAGTTCGACATCAACTATGTGCCGGATGATGCCACGCACATCGCCATCCGCACGGCGGCACTGGCCAAGACCGTGAAAAACTGGAAGCTGGAGCTCCCTGGCGCCGTGCAGACCATCAGTTTCAGCGGCTACATCAAGAGCATGCCGCTGGAGTTCCCGATCGATGATGTCATCAAGCAGAAGATCAGCGTCCGGCTCACCGGCGCCGTGACGTTCGCATAAGCGTGTGCGACGGACAAGAGCGAGGGACACAGACACGACACCTAAACCAGTGAGGAGGAGCACCCATGCCACGCACCACCATCACCGCACAGCAACCACAAGGTCCGTGGGTCACGCTGCCACCAGCGGCGGATGCATTGGATCTCACGATGACGGCCGCCGACGTGGCCAACAAAAACCAGACCTTGCTCAATGGCCCGCTCTTGCTCATTGCGCAGAACAGCGGCGCCTCCCCCTACACCATCACGCTCAGCAGCATCGCCGACAGCAAGCTGCGCACGGGCGACATCACGGCCTACAGCCTGGCCGCAGGCGATATTGCGGCGTTTTGGATCAATCGCACCGAGGGCTGGCTCCAGGCCGACGGGTATCTGTACTACGAGGCCAGCAACGTGGCGGTCCTGTTCGCCGTGCTGAAACTGTAGCGCGCGCGACGAGACAGACTGAGCACGCAACCGAACGACACACACGGGGGACACATGGACAACGGAGACGAACTACTCAGCGCCGACGAGATCCTCAGCATGGACGACATCCCGACCGAGGAAGTCGCCGTCCCTGAATGGCAGGGGCGCAAGGTGCTGGTCTGCGGCCTCACGGCGGCGTCGAAGAATGCCTATGAGGCCTCGCTGGTCGAGATTAAGGGCCAAAGCCGCAAGATGCGGCTGGAGAACGCCACGGCCAAGTTGCTCGTGCGCACCCTGGTCAATCGCCAGCGGCAGCCGATCTTTACCGAGGCGCAGATCGAGCGTCTTGGGACCAAGAGCGCGTCGGCGCTGGAGCGATTGTCCAAAGTGGCGCAACGCCTGTCGGGCATGACGCAGGCCGAGGTGGAGGAGATCGTAAAAAACTCCGACGCAGCCCAGAGCGGCGATTCGCCTATCGCCTCGCTCTGAGTCTGGGTGAACCGAACCCGGACAGGCTGCTGCGGAGCCTATCGGCGCGGCAGTTCGCGGAATGGCAGGCCTACGCCTCGCTGGAACCGTTCGGACCGCCGGCGGCGTTCTGGCAGGCGGGCATGATGGCCGCCGCCATCGCCAACGCGAATCGCGGCAAGCATCAGAAGCCGTTTAAACCAGAGGATTTCATGCCCAAGAGTTTCCATCCAGAGCCGGTCGAGGCCAGCGCCGAGGAGGCCACTGAGGCCATCCGCGCGCGGTTCCAGGCCCTCGCCCAGGCCCAGCAGAAAGGCCGGCGCTGATGGCCAACCGGATCGTCCTGGAGCTGCTGGCGGATAGCAACCCGCTCCTCAAGGGGCTCGATCGGGCCCAGCGCAACATGGACCGGTTCATGCGGAGCGCGGACGCAGTCGGGGCCTCGCTTGGCAGCGGCGTCAATCGGGCCCTGGATACATTCAGAGGCCTGGCCGACGGTGGCGCCAATGCCGCCGGTGCCCTGGCCGGCGCCTTTGCCGTGGCAGCGACCGCGGCGTTCACCATGACCGTGCAGGCGGGGAAAGTCGCCGAGCAAACCGAGATGCTCGCGCAGAAGACCGGCATCGCGGCCGCGAGCCTCGAAGGCATGAGCGTCGTCATGGCAAGGACGGGCATCGAGGCGCCGCGCATTGCGCAGGCGATCGGCACGCTCTCTCGACACATGGGCGAGATCGACACGGGCACATCGGCGGGCGTACGGGCCTTGCGCGAGCTGGGGATCACCATGGAGACGGTCGAGGCCGGCACCGGGACGACGATGCGGGCCATTGCCGACGCCTTTGCGCGGATGCCGGACGGCGCGGACAAGGCGCGGATCGCCATGGATCTGTTTGGCCAGGTCGGGCTCGACCTGATTCCGATTCTGAATCAAGGCTCAGCCGGGATCGATGCCGCGATGCAGAAGTCAGCGGAGTTTGGGCTCATCCTCTCCGACACCGCCCGAGGATCGCTCTCCGCCTTCGACGACGCGATGGACGATCTGCAGCTGGCCCTCAAGGGGTTTGCGACACAAGTCGGTGTCGCCTTTGCGCCCTCGCTCACGGCGCTGGTCAACTGGTTCACGCAGGCGATCATCACGGCCAAAGATATGTTCAACAAATTTTCCGACGCGGCGGAGACGCTCACCATTCGCCTCTCGGGCATGGTGACGAGTCTCGAGCTGATCGGTAAGCAGCTCTTTTCCACCTCGGCCCTCTCGGCCGAGGCCTGGGCGCAGACCATGGAGCAAGTCACGGCGATCGATGCCTGGGCGACGGCAGAACGTCAGCGCGTGGCCACCATGCGCGAGGCTGAATCAGAGCTGGCCACGCTGGCCGAGCGGCAAATGACCGCCGCAGCGGCGGCAGAGGCCCATGCGGCCAGCCAGCAGCAGCTCGGCGAGAACATCGTCAAGACCACACAGGCCCAGCTCTCCCAGGCTGAGGCGCTGAGCAAGCAGATTTTCCAGGGAATCTTCGATGCAGAAGAGGCAGCCTCAAAGGCCTCGTATCTCGCCGGTCCTGACACGAATTTCTTAGACTCTGGGCAGCGCGAACAGCTGATGGGCAAGACCATCATCGCGAATTACCAGGCACGGCAGCGCGCCTCGCAGCAGGTCGTCGATCTCTTGCAGGCCGAAGAGGATGCCGTGCACGCGCGGTTTCTCGCGGAGATCGAGGCTGAGGGTCAGGCTCAAGAGGCACTCGGTCGCTACATCGTCGAGCAGACGCAGGCGGCGATGCAAGTGAAATCCGTCTGGGCGATCACCATGGAGCAAATGGCCCAGTCAGGGCAGCAGGCCTTCGGGATGATTCGCAATTCATTCGGGCAGGCCGTGGCCGGCATGGCGCTGGGCACCGCGACGTTTCGGCAGTTCATGGATTCGATGTACAGCACTCTCATCAATTCGACCGTACAGTTCGGAATCAACATGGCGTTGCAATGGGCACAACAGGCGGCGACGGCAACAGCGATGAAGAGTGCAGAGGCGACAGCGGTTGTCGGCATCAATACGGCGAAAAATGCCGCGATTGTGGCCGGAGATGCTGCTGGGGCGGGAGCGACAGTCTCGATTTGGGGCGGGGCTGGCGCGGCAATGGTTGGGCTGTTCGGGACGATTACGGGAGCGATTCAAGGCCTAATCATGGGGACGATTTTCCCGGCACTCGTCGAGACGGGCGGTGCGGTAGTTACCTTTCTCAGTGGGATCGCCTCAGCTCTAGATTCCTCTGTTGTTGGGGCACCATTTTCAATTCCGGTGTGGGCGGCGGTGGCGCTCGTGGGTGCGGCAATCGGCACCATTGCGGCCTTTGCCTTCAAAGACGGCGGCATCGTCACGGGTCCCACCATGGGGCTGATCGGCGAGGCGGGGTCGAATGAGGCGGTGATTCCGCTCAACAGCCGCGGCGCGGCCTTCATGCGCGAGGCCTTCGGCGGGATGGGCGGCGGGAATCGGCCTATTCAGAATCGCATCTATCTGGATGGGCGAGAAATCGCCGTTGCGCTCTCTGATCGGCAGCCGAGCGCGTTGCGGCTGATGGGGGCACTGTCATGACCCATTCGGCGATGCTCAGGGTCATGGCGAGCGGTTCGATGAGGATCACCCCAGGCGAGGTCGAACCATGATGGCGGGTGGCGCGGCAGTCGGCTCGGTGTCCGTCGGATCGGTCTTGCAAGATCCCGGCGCGATCGTGGACGCCGTTGCGCTCAATCCTGTGCGGCTCACTGTCCGCGGCGCGGATGTCGGCGCGGCCTTCTCGGCAGATTCGCTGGATCTCACGGAGACGCAATCGCAGGCCACGACCTGCCGATTTGTGCTTGTCAATCCCGACGTGGCGCCGGCGGTGGGCGATCCGGTGACGGTGCGATTTCATGACTATCTGCTGTTTGCCGGGACGATTGATCGAGTGCACACAGAAACGGCCGGGCTGTCCGTCTTTCTGTATTCCTGCGACTGTATCGATCCCTCGTTGACCGTGATGCGCCGACGGTTGAGACGCAATTTCACGCACGCGCCGATCCACACAATTCTGACCTCGATCCTCGACAACGAATTGGCCGGCGAGATCGTGTCCATCGGGACGATTGATAGCCGGGCCACATTGCCGCTTGTGGATGCGCAGAACGCACCCATCTACGACGTCTGCCGCGAACTGGCGGCGATGACCGGGCAAATCTTGACGATCGATGGCGATGGACGAATCCAGATGCGGAGCAGTTCGGTGATGACCGCTCCGGTGGCCGTGACGGAGGCGAATTGCGAACTCGCGGGGACCGGCGTGGAGGATGACCGTGAGACCTATCGCAATGTGCAGCTGGTGATTGTGACGGGCACGCCGGCGCAGGGCGAGGATGCCAGTGTCGTCGTGGTCGAGCGCCGGAACGACGATCAGATCGCGGAGCGTGCGGCCATTGAGGGCGGCACCGGGCAGTACGAGTCGATCGAAGAGATCACGCATCCGGCGACCAATCTGTCGGCGGACCTCTCGCTCTTGGGCATCGGAGTCGCCAATGCCCTGTTGGCGTTGGCGGGGGTGCCGAGGCGGACCTTCTCATGCGTGATCCGTGGCTATGGATTTCGGGCAGGGCAGGTCTGCGCGGTGACGCTGCCGACGTTCGGGGTGAGCGGCTCGTTTCAGGTCCAGCGCGTGCGGATTCGGACCGCCGCCGGGACGGGTACGCTCGTGCAATCACTCGACCTGACCTCATCCAGTTTGCAGCAACGTGCGTACGAACGGTGGCTCGCCGTCGTGCGCCAAGGCAAAGTGTTGGTACATCCGCCATCCCCGATCACGAATAACGCACAGGTCTACAACACGCCGGGGAGCTATCAATTTGTCATTCCGGCTGGCGTCAGCACGGTCGAAGTGGAAGCCTTGGGGGCCAGTGGCGGCGGCGGCGGCAGCGTGAAAATTACCCAACCCAGCACGGGTGGCATTTACGATCAGGCTGCCGGAGGCAATGGGGGCAATGGCGGGCGGGCGATGTCCATTGTGTCCGTCGTTGAAGGGCAGACCCTGGATATTGTCGTGGCGAGCAAGGGGAACGGCGGGAGTCGGGCCAGTTATGCCGCGTCTGTCAATCCGGCGGCCTATGCCGGGAACGGCACAGCGGCATCAGGCAGTACCTACGTCCAGCGTAGCGGCGTCACGCTCTGTCTGGCTGGTGGCGGGGGCGCCGGCCAGGGGGCCAAGGCGTATGGCATAGACGCCACCGTGGGGGCCAACGGCACGGCTGGCTCTGGCTCCGGCGATGCCGTCACGACCGGCGGCGGGAAAACCGGTGGGGCAGGCGGCCCGCCCTGGACACACGGATCAGCTGGATCAGACGGCTATGTGGAGGTGCGCTGGTGACGACGCGACGGGTGAAAAATTTTGCCAAAGGCACAGTCTCAGGAACCTATGGTGCCGGAGATACCAGTATCACGCTCGCGACCGGCCACGGCTCGCGCTTTCTGGATCCGGCGACGGATGGCCCCTTTGCGGTGGTCTGGTGGAACGCCACGGATTTCGCCGATCCGGCGGATGATCCCAACCGTGAAATCGTGCTCTGCACGGAGCGATCCGGCGATGTCCTGACCTTCGTGCGGGGCCAAGAGGATACGGCAGCATCGACCAAGAATGCCGCCGGGACATACAAGGTGATCGCACCAATCACGGCCGTGGCGTGGAATTCCGACGAGACGCTCTCGCAGACGTTCCGCGGCCTATCACTGCGCACACATCCCGACGCGGATCTCGCGCACAAACAGACCGTGTTTAGTGCCGACGTGATCGTGATGCACGACGGCGAGGCGGTGGAGAACTGGTCGGATGTGGTTACGGACATCACGGTCAGCGGCGCGGGCGGGCTCGATACCGGGTCAGAGGCCGTCTCGACCTTTTATAAACAATACGCGATCTATAACGGGACCGACAAAAAAGGCTGTTTCCACCGCGATCGCGATTGGTTTCTCGACCTGGACATCACCGCCGGCGAAGACGCATCGCAAGGCATTCGCTCAGCGGTCGATAACTCCACCGTGAAGGTGTCCCAGGGGATTACACCCGTCACGGCCGGGAAGCTGGTGATGATCGACGTGAAGGTGGTCCGGACTGGCTCACCGACCGGCAAGATCTGGTGGACGCTCGAATCGAATAGCGGCGGCGTCCCGAGCGGGACCGCGCTGGCGACGAGCTGGAAATTTGACGTGAGCCGCATCCCTACGACGGCCGTCGAGATGCGGGTACCATTCTGGGTTCCATACTCAGTCTCCGCCTCCACGCTGTACCATGTCGTGGCCCAGGGCGATTACACGGTGAGCGGGTCGAACTATATCAGTTGGCGCATGGACGGCTCGGCGGCATCGTATGCAGGAGGATCAAAAGCCCTCTGGGATTCAGACAGCACGACCTGGACGCCGGACACGGATGATGATTTGTGGCTCCGGGTGTACATCGAGCGGAACAACGTCGATTTTTCGACCACCGTCCCCGCGGGGTACAGCTACGCCCATATCGGCTACGCCTACAACGACAGCGCGGGAAATCTCACGCCGTTTGTGCAACATGACCGCCGATGGCATCATCGCATTATGTCCAACGCATTAGTGGTCAATGAGACCTCTTCTTCGCCGACGCTTGTTGACCTCGCGGCGTACATTCCACCTAGTTCAATAATAGATATCGTACTGGGGTTAACGAATACAGGCGCAGCGGTTGCGCGCGCCAATGTCGGCGATATTACGTGCATAGATGTCACGAGCGCGTCAGTTACTGGCAACATGATTCCGCTCGGGACTGATACTGTGTCCGGCGAATTTATGACCTCCTTGTCGCCGCCCGTTCCGATTGTGTACCAGGCCATTATGATTGATGCAACTGCTGGGGCGGATCTGTATCTGCCTGGGTTTGCATGGTGAGGTGATGCAATGTGGTACCGCTACCGACTGAGTGACGGCCAGTTTCTCTGCGGCATGCCAAGCCGGCCGGACTGGGATCCGACTACGGAGGGCTGTTGGGACTACCCACGGCATCTCCGACCAGACATTCGTCTGCACCGGTTTGACGCTGCTGCGCCGGATAAGAAGCGATTGGCCACGGCCGAGGAGTTGGCGACGTTCGACGCCGAGCGGCTGCAGCAGATGGCGGTGGCGGAGCTCGACGGGCGGAAAGACATAAAGGCGATGGTGCTGTGGGTCGCGCAGAAGCTAGGAATTCCGCCGGCAACGGCGCGGGCGGAGATGATCGAGATCAGAAAGGGGCTGTGAGTCACATAAGAGGAGGGGCCATGGAACTCAAGCGGATCTATGCGAAGCCGGAGGGGTGGGAGCCGATCAGGAATGTGCGGGATGGATTCGGGCGGCTGCCAGACTCCCATCGCGCGGAGGGCGTGTTGCTCAATCCGCCGCCGCTCAGCCATATCGAGGTCCGCCATACCGGGCTGGATGCCCGGCAGCATTTCTCGACGCGCGTGGTCACGGGGGCCATTGCCGAGGGCTGGATGGCGATCCGCGACGGGCAGCTCATCGTCTACGCCAGGCCGGAGAATCTGACCTACAACATTCTGCAGGTGCCCGGGCGCTACTCCTGCTTCGACGGCGCGAAGCTCCCCGACGACGAGGGCGATACCGGCGCGGCGGCGCGGGCGGTCATTGCCGAGCGGCATCCGGGCCAGGTCTCGCCGGACCCAGCGCATCCAGGCGGCTACTACAAAATCAATCATTACGTCTGCGAGTTGGACGCGGCGCAGCAGGAGCGGTTTCGCCTGCGGAAAGGGAAGAGGTAGGCACACATGGCGAATCAGATGTTCAACATCGCGCTGGGCCGCATGACGGAGTGGTACATCCGCATCGACGGCAACGATCCGGCGAACTCGGCCTTCATCATTGTCATCCTGGCGACCGCGGGCATGGAGTCCGACGCGACCCTGAAAGACAAGGACGATCTCGCCGCCGTCGTCGCCGGCACCACCAACGAGGTGACGAATACCGGCTATGCCCGCAAAACCATCACCGACGCCGACCTCGTGGCCTTTGCGCCCGACGACACGAACGATCGGGTGGATCTGGATATTCCGGATCAGACCTGGACGGCGGTCGCGGCCGGCGACGGCTGGAATGATCTGCTCGTCTGCTACGACAGCGACACCACGGGCGGGACCGATGCGGGCATCGTGCCGGGCACCATGCATGATTTCGTCGTGACGCCGGACGGCAGCGACATCACCGCGCAGATTGCGGCGGCGGGATTCTACCGCGCCAGCTGATGACCTGGTGTCCCTGGCACGAGCCGGACAACGGCGGGCTGGATCGGATCTGTCTGAAATGCCTCAACCGTGAATTGGCGCGAAAGGAGCCGACGCATGAACCGAATCCTGATTATTGCGATCTGTGCGGGAGTGTTACTTGCCGGTTTGCCCTCCTGGGCGTCTGCGCAGACTGACGTCCTCGTCGTGGGGCTCGCGTCGGCACAACTCCAGTGGGACATCCCGGCACATGACGAGTGGTCCGCCCCGGAGCGGTACGTCGCCACCTGCACCTCGCCGAATCAACCTGGGCCGGCCACTGGCTCGGTTCTGCACCCACAACATACGATGCCGCTGGTGGATCTCCTGCCGGGTCGCGGGACGTACACCTGCACCGTCCGGGCGGAAAACGCCGCAGGGGCGAGTGAAGAATCGAATGAGGCGATGGCCAAGATCGTCGGGCCTCCGCCCGTCGTCGGCAACGTGCGGATCGAGGTGCGGTAGTGGCGGAGATCCTCGTCAAAGCGGTCAGCGCCGATCATCCCGATCCGGTCAAAAGTGTGCGTGGGTGCTACAAGCGTGGCATGCCCGTGGTGGTCATGCCGGACGGGCATCCCTGGGGCAATGAGGAGCGGCTCCCGAAGTTTGTTGTATTACGGATACCGCTTGTTCCGGTGGCTAAAGCTCAGAAGTATATCGCAGGACAAATTGAGAACGATGTAGTGATGCGGCGGCGACTCTGGATCATCCGCTGGGATGACCTGCCGCAAGTTGCCAAAAACAAATTGGCGACAAACGGCGAACTCACGATCAAGGCGACAGCCGCATACACCGGCCCGAGTGACTACACCTGGGCGCAGATCAAATCCTATTTTCGCAACCGGTTGACCGGGTTAGACGAGGCTGAGGAGCTATAGCGATGGCCACTCGCGTCTATTTCTCAGACACGGCGGCATCTCCCGTGACGCCGCCATCAGCGGGGGCGGAGTGGGAGCACAACAAAGGCCTGGTGCGCAAGCTGCTGCTCGCGCCAGATAGCAGTGCGCTCTTCACTGACGCCTACACTCCAGATGCTGCGGATCATGGTGCTGATGAAGACGCATTGCATCGTCGGTTTGTGAGCGACTACCTGGCCGCGCAGACCTTGAGCGGCAACGTGAGCGGGCAGTTTCAGTGCCTCGAAGATCACGCGAACAACAACCAGTTTCTCACGCTGAAAATCTCCGTCATCAGCAATGATGGGGCAACGACACGGGCCACGTTACTCTCCATTGCCCGCGCAGCGTCCGAACTGGATACCGTGCTGACCAACCGCTCGTTCTCGTCAACGGCCCTATCCTCCTATACCTGCGTGGCAGGCGATCGGCTCTTGGTGGAGGTCGGCATTGGGGGATCACCAGGCGGTGGCCCTGGAACACAGGGGCACAACGGAAGCATTCGATGGGGCTGCTCGGCGACGAGTGGCGATTTGCCCGTTGACGAGACCACGACCGTGACCACGTATCGGCCATGGGTCGAGTTTTCGTCAACGTTTTCCTTTGCACCATTGACCGTCACCAAAACCGTGAAGCCGAGCGGGGGTGATTACTCCTCTCTCTCCGCATGGGAAGCGGGCGAGCAGGGCGACCTTGTCACAGCCGACGAAATCCGGCAGGCAGAGTGTTACGCCATGTCGGACACGACTGCTGTCACAATTGATGGATCGACGACGGACGCAACACGATATCTCCGGATCTACACACCTGCGAGTGAGCGGCACGACGGGAAATGGAACGCAAGCAAGTATCGGATGGAGGTCACTGATAGTTCCGGCATCCAGCTAATGGATGAATTTATTTACCTGGATGGCCTGCAAGTCAAGATCACCATCAGTGCCTCTGCCGTGCATCACAAATGGGCCATCTCATTCCACCACAACTACTCAACCACCTCAGCCGCAAAGCAGTATTGCTCAAACACTATTTCCGTGATTGATACGTCTGCTGGATCAGACAATCTCGGATTCGGTGGTTTT
>Ga0224501_10002189_pt1 | contig 15292 bp, 11 predicted proteins | sample SF_Oct11_sed_USG_4_FD_169105 | JGI IMG/M metagenome (GOLD analysis project Ga0224501, IMG submission 169105) | Sediment microbial communities from San Francisco Bay, California, United States - SF_Oct11_sed_USGS_8_1 | ecosystem: Environmental > Aquatic > Marine > Sediment | place: USA...
CGAAAGATGTGCCGCGGGGCCTGGTCCAGCAACAGTATCAGGGCCAGCCGGGCCCGGGGAATGGCCAGCCAGTCATCCAGCGCCCCGGCTGCCGCCTGGGCGAGCGGTCCGTCCCAGGCCTTGCGGATCCGCTCATCGTCACTGCGGCCCGGCCGGGGCAGTGAGAACCAGAAATCCAGCACCTTTCCGGCCTGCGCCGGTATGTCTTGTCCTGCCTTCATGCGATCCGCCCTCCTTCGGTTATCGCCCTTACTGGACAGCTTATTAAACGCCAGTGCCCATTAACGGAAAAACATTATCACAGTAAACCGCAAGCTCCAAATGTCTTTGTTTCAGAAACCGCCTGACCACCTGACAGGCCCCTTTGAAGACAAGCCAATTGAATAGTTTTCTCCCATTGGATATGCTGAAAGACAGGACTTTCAGGAGACCGACCAACCGCCCTTATCAAGGAAGACAACCATGACCGGCAAGAAAACCAAGTCACAGGAAGAAGTATTCGGGGATAACGTGACCCGGCTGCCGCTTAGCGATGTACCCGGCAGGCTGGAACTGCACCTGGAAATCGACGACCAGGAACTGATCCAGGAGCTGATCCGGCACGAGGAGGGCTCCCCCCGGGAGAGGTTCGCACTAACGGCTCTGCGGCTGGGCATCCTGGCCCTGCGTCAGGCCACCGGACAGCTGGACGCCGGGACGCTGCGCAACGAGGGCCAGCGATTGATAGGCGAGGTGGAAACCACCCTGCTGCGCCATTCGGACCAGACCCAGGAGCGGGTTTCGGCATTTTTGAAACAATACTTCGACCCCAGCGACGGCAACCTGACCATGCGCCTGGAAAAGCTGGTCCGGCACGATGGTGAGATCGCCACCCTGCTGCGGCAGCACATGGCGATGGAGGACTCCACCCTGGCGCGAACCCTGGCGCGGCACATGGGCCAGGAAAGCCCGCTGTTCAAGCTCCTTTCCCCCAACCAGAGTGATGGGCTGCTGGCCTCCCTGAGCAAGCTGGTGGAGCAGCAGCTGCGGGATCAGCGCGAGCAGGTCCTGCGCCAGTTTTCGCTGGATGACGGCGAGTCGGCCCTGTCCCGGCTGCTGCACCAGATAAGCACCAAGAACGGCACCCTGCGCGATGAGCTTTCCAAGGACGTGGAGCAGGTGCGCCGTGAGTTCTCACTGGACAACGAGGACGGGGCGTTGTCCCGGCTGGTACGCCGGGTGGAGGACGCCCAGACCCGGATCACCGCCGAGCTTTCCCTGGACGAGGAGAACTCGGCCCTGAGCAGGATTCACCGTGAGCTGATGGGCTTTCAGGCCGAGATCAAGGCGGCCCTGGAAACGATCACGATGAAAAAGGACACCGAGCGCCGCTCCACGCTGCACGGCCTGACTTACGAGGATGCCTTCGCCGCCTTTCTCAGTACGGAAGCCCAGCGTTCCGGCGACCTGTTTCAGCACACCGGAGCCACCACCGGGGCCGTGCCCCGCAGCAAGAAGGGGGACTTCGTGATTACCCTGGGGCCTGATGCCGCAGCCGACGGAGCGCGGATTGTGCTGGAGGCCAAGAACCGCCAGGGCACCACCATCCAGGCTGCTCTGGCCGAACTGGACGAGGCCAAGCTGAACCGGCAGGCCGCCGTGGGGGTGTTTGTGCTGGGAACCCACTCCCAGACTGAAGGCATGGACCCCCTGCTGCGCTATGGAAACGACATCCTGGTGTGCTGGGACAGCGATAACAGGGACACCGACGTGTTTCTCAAGGCCGCGGTTTCCCTGGCGCGGGCCATGGTAACCCGGGAGCACAAGGCCGGGCAGGGCACAGCGGCGGGCCTGGGGGAACTGGACGCGGCCATCGCCGCCGTCATCAAGGCGCTGGGGGGGCTTTCCCGCATCAAGGGCTGGGCCAAGACCATTACCGACAGGGCGCGGGATATCGACGAGGAAGCCGACAAACTGGAGCGACGGGCGGCGCGTGAAATGGAAAACATGAGGGAGGCCATGGACAGCCTCAAGGAAGCCGGCAGCAGTTGAACCGGCAGCAGTTGAACCGGCAGCAGTTTAACCGGCAGCAGTTTAACCGGCAGCAGTTTAACCGGCCTTCTGCGGGGGGCTCCAGGCAGGGATCACGCCCCGCCCGGATATATCCTGCCTTGTCCCGGCCCTGCTCCGGGGAGCAGCGCCAGATGGAGCATCTAGAGCGCCTTCAGATCCGCGATGAATCCTTCCAGATCCGGCGGTGCGCCTGCGTCGTCATTGATTTCCTGGCGGACCAGTTTGCCCTCGGTATCAATTAAGAACGCCGAACGCTTGGGAACTCTCTTCAGCCCTGCCAACTCAGGAAACATGTTGTCATAGGCGTCAATGGTTTCCTTGTTGAAATCACTCAACAACGGGAAGGTATAGCCTTCCTTTTCGGCCCATTGGGCCAGGCAGAACGGGCTGTCAGCAGACATGCCCAGCACTACGCCGTTCGCGGCGTATATTTCATCCAGTCGGGATTGCACGACCCCGAATTCCTTCGTTCACACAGGGGTGAAAGCCAGGGGGATGAACAGCAGCAATACCTTCTTGCCCTTCTGCTCCTCCAGGCTCACAAACTCCATCTTATGGGATTTCAGATTGAATCCCGGGGCCGCTTGGCCGATTTGCAAAGGCATGATTCACCTCTTTTGGTTTAGGCTTGACTACTTTACAGGTGCTACCTCCGGCAGGTGCTACTTCCGACAGATGACTGCCGGACTCCGAAAAGCTCCTGTTTTGAAACTGCCAGCTAATAGTTATTGTACGCTGAACTGTACAAACTTGTTCCATCATAGATAAACATTATCGTTTGCACAATGGCAGTAAGCTATTTTTTAATAATTACTTCTTACCGACATTGCAAGACAAAAACCGACTCCATACCCTGTAATCACTTCCCCTGGCTTTGCTTTATCCGGCCACTTTATGGCCGGCCCGAGGCTTTCACTGCCCAGCCTAAGATATATCCGGCAGGCGATAAAGCAGCTTCTTGACAAACCCTGGTTCATGGGTTCCAATTATTTCAGCAACTCTGGGGATGTAGCTCAGCTGGGAGAGCACGACGCTGGCAGTGTCGGGGTCAGGGGTTCGATCCCCCTCATCTCCACTTAGTAAAAAGATTCACATTTAGAAACCAGGAAGCCACCTGAGGCCGCCGGAGAAACACCGCGCCCAAGGTGGCTTTTCTTATTTCGCCAGGGGGTAAACACACCGGTCGCAAGCCTTGCCTCAAATTCTCCGAAAAAATATCCGGCTTCGCTAAAAACGCAGGTGGTGCCGCCAGCAGGGCGAGTTGTCGCCGGGCTTTCCGGAAGGCTCCCCCCCAAATGCGCGTGCGGGAAAAAGCGGGCCGGGATACTCCTGCCCTGCCTTCTTCAGAGGACGCCAGTGCCTCAGGGGTGGCAAGGGTTTGACTGATCCAGGAGGAGCGTCCTGGAAGATCATAGCCAATTGTGCCTGGGGTTGGGATTGAGCCGTCCCGGTGCCTTAAAAAAAGCGCGCAGGATTTTGTGTTTTTAAAAATAAAATGCAATTATTGTTATATACACCCAGATGAAATTGATTTTCAGAAGAAAATCACGAAGATAACCCTCTGAATAATTCTGCTGCGCAGGCTTTCATATCCATTTAAATGGGAGTATCTGGCAGAAAACATCACAAGAATGAGCAAAAAAAATTTTATTGCAGTTTGGGTCCTGCTGGCGGTTTCCTTCCTGCCCGCGGGCTCGGCTCCCCAGGCCCAGGGCCGGGATGCACTGATTCAGGCTGAAACTGCGAACGCCCAGGTGGGCAACATGGCCCAGCAGACCAAGAATGGCGCCCCCCAGATCATGCAGGGAGCCCCGCCTGTCCGCAAGGGCCTTGCAAGGCCGCCCCTGAGCGATACCCCTCCAGTTAACCCAGGGCTGACCATCACCTTTCTCATGCTGGGTTTCGTTCTTCTCGGCATGAGAATGACCAATGATGAAAGCCTGAAAAAAACCAATCTGGCTGAACAGATAATTGACGCCGCCCCCGAGGCGATGCTGGTGATAGACCAGCATGGCGGCATACCCATGGTGAACCAGAAGGGCATCGACCTCCTGGGGTATTCTCCCGGCGAAAAACTGGGGCCGGCACTGGCTGCTCTGCTGCTTAAGGGCGAGAGTGAAGCCCCGGCGGGCGGGGAGGATGCCGATGCCCGAAAGCCTGCCGCTATCGGGGAACGAACCCAGGCTACTGTCCAGGACAAGGCCGGACGGGAGTTTCTCGCGGAAATAAGCCTGGGGCCGTTGAAAGTCAACGGTGATACCTATGTCATTGCCACCATCAAGGACATCACCAAGCGCAAGAAGGCCGAGGATGAGCTGGGGCTGTTCCGCTCCATGATAGAAACTGCGGCTGACCCATTCTTTCTGATTGATGACGATGACGGATGCCGGATGATCTACGTCAACGATGCCGCCGCCCGGCATTATGGTGCCGACAAGGAGGAGATATACACCTGGCGCATCCCGGACTGGGACCCGAACTTCTCCCATGACAGACTGACCCAGCATGTGGAGGAGATAAAGGCCGTAAAAAATCTGAGTATCCAGACCCAGCATCGTGTCAAGGGCGGCAAACTGGTTCCCGTGGATATAACGATAAACATGATCGAATTCAAGGGGCGCATCTGTCACTTTGGCTGGTTCAGGAATATTTCCAAGCAACTGGAGGCCGAGCAGGAATTGCGCGAGGCCAAGGAGACAGCCGAGGAAGCCGCCAAGACCAAGGCTCTGTTCCTGGCCAACATGAGCCACGAGGTCCGCACCCCCATGAATGGCGTGTTCGGAATGCTGGAACTGCTGGAAGGCACCACGCTCACTTCACAGCAGCGCAGATACCTTGATACCGCCCGGCAGTCCGCCGAAATCCAGATGAAGGTAATCAACGATATTCTGGACTTTTCCAAGATCGAGGCCGGCAAACTCAAGCTGGAGCAGATCGTGGTGCATCCGTTGCTGCTGGCAGAGGAAACAATCGCCATAGTGGGCGAAAAAGCCCGTGACAAGGGACTGGACGTATTTTCTTTCGTGCACCCGGACACTCCCCCGAACATCAGGGGGGATGGAATGAGGCTCAGGCAGATTCTGCTCAATCTGCTGGGCAACTCCGTCAAGTTTACCGAAAAGGGCCAAATCATCCTGCGGGTGCGCCCCGACGGCATGGAACAGGGGACCGTCTGGCTGCGCTTTGATGTGGAAGACGATGGAGTGGGCATTCCCAAGGACAAGCTGGACAGGCTGTTCCAGGCCTTCTCGCAGGCGGATTCCTCCACCACGCGGCGCTATGGAGGAACAGGACTGGGGCTGACCATCTCCCGGGAGCTGACAGAACTGATGGGAGGGGAAATCATGGTGGAAAGCCGTGAGGGACAGGGCTCCACCTTCACCGTCAGGATACCCTTTCCCGTGGTTCAGCCCGAGCCCGGACAGCAACAGTCTTCACCAGTGCCGAAAAACCTGCAGACGCTGGTTCATATTTCCAACAACAACTGCCGGGAGATGCTGACGGAATATCTGGTGGCCTGGGGAGCAAAACCCGTGCAGGCACCGGACGCGGACTCAATACCAGTAATGTTGCAGGAAGCCGCTGCCCGGGGTGAGGGATACCAGCTTGTGCTGGCTGATGCCGACATCTGGCCGGACCAGGGAGCAGCCGCGGTGGAGAACATTCTCGACAACGCCACCCTGGGCAGGCCGCGGGTGGCAATGCTGCATGCCAAAACCGGGTATCCGGATTTATCCATCAGGCCGGGGGAAAAACAGGATGAGCGCCGGGTGATCCAACTGGAAAAACCGGTGCCCCAGTCGGTGTTGCAGGGGGCGGTGGCCACACTGTTCGGCAAGGCATCGCCAAAGGCAGCCCCGGCAAGTGCTCCGGACCGGTATACTTTCCAGGGCAAGGTGCTGCTGGTGGAGGATACCTTCATCAACCAGCAGGTGGCTCTGGCCCTGCTTCATGGCTTTGGTCTGCAGGTGGAAATGGCCAGCAACGGCAAAGAAGCCGTGGACATGACAGCCGCCGCTTCTTTTGACCTGATCCTGATGGATGTGCAGATGCCGGAGATGGACGGTTTTGAAGCCACCCGGATCATCCGCCAACGCGAGAATACCCAGGGCCTGCCCCCCGTACCCATAATGGCCATGACCGCACACGCCATGGATGGTGACCGGGAAAAGTGCCTTGCAGAAGGCATGAGCGATTATATCGCCAAGCCGATCCGGCGCGATGACCTGAGGGTGAAGCTTTCCTGCTGGCTATCATCTGCCGCCATCTGAAGCGATGCAAAGGGTTTCCGGGGGGCGTCTCTCCTGGCCTGAGTGCTATCCGGACTTTTGCAGCAGGATGCGCATTACGCCAGGAGTTATCGAAAGGGCCGGCTTCGCACACCTGGACACTACCGGCTTTCGCTTCCGGCCCGGCGAACGAAACCCACTCCCGGCACCACACAGCGGGGCTGTCCAGCAACACTCCACAAGGCCCGGCTGTCTTGCTGGGCCGGAATATCCTGCAAATACAAATTCGTGTATGCTGTAAGCTGAATTATTTCATATGGAATGACGCCTTTTTAAAGGGAACACCCGGAGGCTGGATGGACCAGACGAACCTGAGCATGAAGAAAAAGCTAGCCCAGGAGCAGCTTTTTGCAGCCTACAAGCCTCTGGCAATGACCTATGACGAGTACTTTGCCGCCACGGGTCAGGCTCACCCCTGGACTAATACGGTGGTGCGACATCTGGAAAGCCTGGGGCGGGATGAGTTCCGGCAAAGGGCCCGGCTGGCCAGCGCAAATTTTTTGGAAGGGGGAATCACCTTCTCGGTCTATTCGGATAACAAAGGCAGCGAACGGATATTTCCGTTTGATCCCATCCCCCGCGTTATCGATGCAAAAAGCTGGGCCCATATCGACAAAGGGCTGAAGCAACGAGTTGAGGGTCTGAACTGCTTTTTGCAGGATGTGTATGGCGCTCAAAAAATCCTGAAGAACAACACTATCCCCAGGGAGATCATCCTGGGTTCTCCTGTCTACCGGAAGGAAATGCAGGGAATCCGCCCCAGGAAAGGGAACTACATTTACATCGCGGGAATTGACCTGATCCGCGACAGCGACGGCACCGTTCGGGTACTTGAGGACAATGTGCGTGTGCCCTCCGGGGTCTCCTATGTGCTGGAAAACAGGATCGTCATGAAGAAGGCCTTCCCCCGGTTGTTTGAGCGCCACCAAGTGGAACCGGTAGAGGATTACCCCAACCGGCTGCGTCGGGTAGTCTGCTCAGCCGGGTCGGGCAGGCAGTCCAGCATGGCCGTGCTGACCCCGGGCGTTTTCAACTCTGCTTATTTTGAACACAGCTTTCTGGCCCGCCGGATGGGATGCGATCTGGTTGAGGGGCGCGACCTGGTGGTTAAGCGGAAACGGGTCTATGCCATCACCACACGCGGGCTGAAGCCGCTGGATGCCATTTACCGGCGTATAGATGACGATTTCCTGGACCCGACGGTATTTCGAAAAGACAGCCTGCTTGGCGTGCCGGGGCTGGTGGAGGCCTACGCGAAGGGCAATGTGACCCTGGCCAATGCCATTGGCAACGGTGTGGCCGATGACAAGGCGGTCTATCCATTCGTGCCGGACATTATCCGGTATTATCTTGGAGAAGAACCGATCCTGGAACAGGTGCCGACCTATATCTGCGACCGCAAGCAGGATCTGAGCTATACCGTGGAAAACATTCACAGGCTGGTGGTCAAGGCGGTCAATGAGGCCGGTGGGTATGGAATGCTGGTGGGGCCCAAGGCCACCAGGAAAGAGCACCAGGAATTTGCCCGCAAGGTTCGGGCAACCCCCCGGAACTACATTGCCCAGCCCCTGGTGGAACTGTCGGCCTGTCCTACCTGGACCCAGCGTGGACCGGCCCCGCGGAGGGTGGACTTAAGACCATTCGTTCTGCGTGGAGAAAACACCATGGTGTTGTCCGGAGGATTGACCCGCGTGGCCCTGGTGCGGGGCTCCTATGTGGTCAATTCCAGCCAGGGAGGCGGCTCCAAGGATACCTGGGTATTAAGCGGAGACGGGAAATGATCAGCCGGGTCGCAGAAAACGCTTTCTGGCTTTCACGTTATGTGGAGCGTATTGAGAGTCTGGCGCGCCTGCTCTATGTGAACACCCAGTTTGTGCTGGATGTGACCATTGAGGACATTCAACGCTGGTCGCCGCTGGTTGTTGTGGTGGGTGAGGAGGAAAGATTTCAAAAGGCCATCGACAAAAACCAGCAGGATGACGAGGAAACGGTGAGGTCATTTCTTACCTGGGACCGGACCAACCCAAGCTCCATCGCCTGCTCAATTGAGTCCGCACGGGAAAACGCCAGAATCATCCGCGAGACGATCAGCCTTGAAATGTGGGAGACCCTGAACGGGCTCTGGCTCTGGTTTTCCGATCCAAAAGCCGAAAAGCTTTACAGGGCCGACCAGTACAGCTTTTTCAGATACATCCGCGATCAGTGCGTGCTGTTCAACGGGTTCGCGCTGGATACCATGCTCCAGTCGGAAGCATTCAACTTCATGCGGCTGGGAGCCTCACTGGAGAGAACCGGGCAGACGGCGCGGATCCTTGATGTAAAATATCATGCCCTCGGCCCCACCAGGGGAGGCATTGAGCTGCCGATGGAGATTGCCCAGTGGCAGGCGATCCTGCGCTCATGCTCCGCCATAGAGCCCTACTTCAAGGTATCCTACGGAGAGTTGAGCGGTATCCATGTGGCCAACTTCCTGCTGTTTGATAAACACTTTCCCCGCTCGGTAACCCGGTCCCTTGACCGGGCCTGGAACTTCATGCAGTTGATCCGCCCCCGTGGACATAAGGAAATCGGGCAGCAATCAGCCAAAATTTTGAAATCCCTCATTCAAGAGATGAGTTCTTTGACAATGGATGATGTTATGGAAAAAGGGCTGCACAAGAAACTGACCTGGATAGTAGACTCTGTCACGGATGTTTGCAGGGTAATTACGTCTGATTATTTTACCGCACAAATGATGGAACCAAATTCGAAGGATGGGTCGTTATGAGTGACCTGCTCGCATTGTGCTTCGACAGCGTTACCGAGCCTGTGATTTCATTGAACCGAAGCCGGCCCGCCGAACCTGATCCCGGGCAAATGGAAAACGCCAGAGGGTGGGGGTTTGGCTGGTACCCGGGAGAGGAACTGGCCGGTCAGGTCTTGAAGGACCCCGAGGCCACCGGGGAAGACAAGACCATGGATGTGCTGCGGGACTGGAACCGCTTTGGCTCGACCATATTCATCTGCCATTTTCGCGGCCAGGCACAGCATCGTGCCCAGAGCGACGCCCAACCCTTTCTTCACCATTATTCCGGCCGTTCGTGGATCATCGCCCACAGCGGCACCCTGCGCGATGACTGGCGCTCGGCCCTGCCGCTGGGAGATAAGCCGTCGTTTGAACCGGTGGGACGCACGGACACCGAGCACATCTTCTGCTGGCTGCTGAACAGGTTCCAGCGGGAGGAGGCCCGCTCGCTTGGCGGATACCAATGGGAGCGCCTGACAAAAGATCTGCGGATGCTGAACGAATCGGGGCCCCTGAACCTTATGTTGAGCGACGGTCAATCCCTGGCGGTGTACCAGTGTCGTGAGGCGCAACACCCTATTTACTGGAGCCGCCGCATTCCACCCCACGGACATGCAACCTTGGCCAACAGCGTCCTGTCCCTCACGATAGAACAGCATCAGGCCCACCACACCTATCTGGCGTTTGCCACCGAGCCCCTCAGTGACGATTCCTGGGTCCAGATGTCGCCCGGCCAGCTTCTGATAACCCGCAGGGGCAAAATCATCTGGGACAGCCTTGGCGTTTGGGATCAACAGGAAGGGCTTTCTCAACTAAAGCTTCAATCGGCAGCCTCCGGCGAGTTTGATAAGGTTGAGCTCTATCCTCCCCTGGCGGCCCCCGGGTCTGAAACCGAACAAGCCCCGTCAGCAGCGCAGTCAGCCACGCCGGAAAAACCCGCGGGGAAAGAGGACTGGCGGCTGCACTGGCGTATCGGCCCCTCTGCCCAAAGTGGAGATGAGGAATACCGTTTTCTGCGCATATTCCACGAATCGCGCTACCGCTATGACAACCCCGTGCGGGCCAGTCACCACATACTGCGCCTGCAGCCATTGCAGGATGGACAACAGTCCCTGGAGGAATTCGACCTGAGGATAAATGTGGATGGCAAGGTGCACCGGTTCGAGGATGTCTTTGGAAACCAAACCATTGAGCTGGATGTCACCCGTCCCTTCACCGAGTTTCTCGTTCGGTCCGAGTCCCGTGTCCGGCTGGGCAGAACATTTCCCCTGGAAGAGCGGGCTCCGCACCGGCGAGAGCAGATTCCGCTGGTCTGGATGCCCTGGCAGCGGCAGATGATGCTGGCCTACCTGCTGCCCACGGAATTGCCTGAAAGCCACCTGACGGAAATATTCGATTTCAGCATGAGCTTTGTGGAGCGCAATGACTACAACCTGCGGGACCTGCTCCTCGACATGAACCGCACGATCTTTCATGACTTTGAATATGTGCCGGGAGTGACCACCCTTGAAACAACCCCCTACGATGTGCTGATACGAAGAAAAGGGGTTTGCCAGGATTTCGCCAACCTGCTGATCTGCATGGCCCGCCTGCTCAGCATACCCGCCCGGTACAGGGTGGGATACATTGATACCCTGGCCACCTCCGACAACCAGGTGCAATCGGAATCCTCCCATGCCTGGGCGGAACTCTACCTGCCCGGCGCGGGCTGGGTCGGCTTCGATCCTACAAATGGAAAGCTGGTCAAACAGGAACACGTCCGGGTGGCCTGTGGCAGAAACTATCGTGACGCTACGCCCACAATGGGCACCCTGTACAAAGGCGGGGCTGGTGAAACCCTGGAAGTTACCGTGAAGGTGGAGCCCGAAACCTGAGCGCCGCTCCGGCCAGATGGAAAGCGGGGGCAAGCTCAGTATCGCGGCCGATCAACTTGTCAGGTGGCGCCATAACCGGGGGGGCACCGAAGACGGTTTGTGAGATATGGATCTCTGTTAGCTCACTGAAAAGATAGCAAGCCGTCGGTGCTGGTTAACCAACGGCTTGATGACCAACAAGGGCCCTGAGGCAATGAATCAGCCAACAGTGGGGCGACGTATGCAGCGGATAAGGCCAGGGGAGTTCACGCTGCCAGGACTTGAAACCCAGGCACCTTCATAAATAATAGCATGGGCCATAAATGATCCGGAATCCTGATTCGAGGAACTCCAATAAAGCACCGCTGTATTAAGTCCGATAACTACAGAGTTCGTTTGCATACCGCTCATTTCACCTAAACTCGGCAGATACCAATCGGTAAATCCATTCAGATCAAGATTCTGGCATGCCATTGAAGCCTCGTGCAGGGGAGTGAAGGTTCCAGTGTTATTCCGCCCGTCAACAAGATCAGCGGCGTAGGCTGTCCCGGAAACTTCGGTCTTCCACATATGGGGCACCCCAACTGAGGGCACATCCGTTTCGGAAACAACAAGCCATGTGCCATCACCCCCGTAGTTAACGTCAACGATCACCCCCCCGCCACAGACATCCCCAATAACAAGATCAAGCCCGCAATCAAATGTTTCGGAGGTGTTTGCTGTCCTTTTGGCATCTCCACCGCAGGCTGTCAGTAATACCAATCCCATGGCAATCAGTATGTATTTTGAAAACTTTATAAAAGGTGGTTTATTCATGGTATTACCTTCTTTGGGATTTTTATTAAGGGAAGTCAGATGTAACACCCCTTTGCGGGCCTGCCTTTATTGGCTTGGTGGGGCCCCTTTCCAGGATTCAGGTTATTTAGCTGACCGGAAACTTCTGGATCTATCAATAATCACACATCCATCGGCCTCATCTTATAACAATTTTTCAATATTATTTCAACAATGAATATTAATTTTGATGCATCACTAATTGAGTCAGAGGTTATTGGAATGGGAACCGGCGCCTGCTACCCGCCGTGCGTCTAGTGTCTGGCCCTGGCGGCGCACCATGGCGGCAGTCCCCCCCTCCAGGGCGTCGCCGCCTTTGCCGGAAAGCGGGGGGCAAGTTCAACCAGCCCAAACTATAACTCAAACACCGGAACGATCTAAACGGGGCAGGGCAATATCCCGCCTGAAACACGGGAGTTTCTATCAATTTCGCCCAAATTCTCACAACAAAAAAGGACTCCCCTTGCGGAGAATACCTGGTGTTTGGCAGGCGCCGGGAAATCGGCCTTTTGGCAAGGCGGCAAGGAAGCGACGGGCGGAGCGTACATGAAAGTACGTGAGCACGGAAGCGACGCCGCCAACGCCGCCAGAGGCTGATTTAACCAGCCTGAGAGCCCACGAGCGGAGTTGAACCGCTGACCTACGCATTACGAAACGAAAACACCCCGCGTCCGGCATCAAGACCGGAACGCGGGGTGGGAATTGCCTCTTTGATAGTTGGGAGGAAAAGTCGTTTAATACGCACCGAACCAGTACTCACTCAGAATCTGATCATCAATCGTGTCCCACAGGCCATCTGGGCCAGGGAGTTGATAGAAATAATGGGTTCGGTTACCGGCCGCGTCATTGGTGTACACGTTTTTGGAGGTCATCACATCATCCCCGTTGCCGGGGATGCCATCCACACCCGCATTTAAAGTTTCCATGCGTATGAGGTTTCCCGCTACGTCATATACGAAAGACTGAATATACGAAACTGTATCGTCACCTGTGTACCAGGTGGCGTCAGCCCCCGTGCCTGAATACTTCACCAGAAAGGTGAGCTTGTTGTTGGCATCATAGGTCCTAGCCATGTAGGAATTCATGGTGTCGTCGGCGGTGAAGCAGGTGAGATCCGCGCCAGGCGTCGAAATGTCCTGTTGTGTCACATTGTTATTGGCATCCAAGGTGCCCTGAAAACAGGTACTGGGAACACTGTTTGAGTAAACGATGATATCTCTCCACACCCCCCCAACCCAAACGTTGTCCTGCCCGCTGAACACATCGTCTGCGGTACGGATTACGGTATCCACACCCGGAGAAAAATTCCGGCTTGAGAGGTAGTTTCCGCTTGCGTCATAGGAATATGTCCAATAACTGTTTTCCACATCATCAGCGTTGAAAGGGGTACCATCACCACCTAAAGTAAATGTGTTGCCTTCAGAAACCTTATATTCATTCACCACCACAGTGGTTTGATACACGGTATAGTTGACCGGGAGATCATCACCAGTGCCCCAGATCGTGTCCGGGCCCGGGTCTGTATATTTGACAAGGGCATTCTGAGTTGAATCATACACGCTGTGGGCTGTAGGGGTTTGAACGCCGCCAGTATAGGTGTAAAGGTAGGATTCTATGGTCCCCCAGTATGGCTTGGGTGGAATCACTTCCTTCTTGCTGGCCTCCCCGCCGCAGGCGGAAAGCGCCAGGCCAAGTATCGCTATGATCAGGGTGAAAATCACCCCCCGTGACTTCCCCAGATGGTTTTTTTGTTTCACCATAAGTCCTTTAACTCAAAGTTATCCTGCATTTGGACAAGAATATGCGTTCGCAGACAGTCTTGTCTTTGCCCGCCTCTCCCCGGATAATATTGCTCCCGTTCCGGTTCGCTACAAGGTGGGAATATTCATTAAAAGCAGCAAACACTATAATGGAAGGATCGGAATAAAATCTTGCTCAATTGCGCCAACTTTTTGGGCAATTGCGCCAACACTGGTTGGGTACCGAAAAAGATCCTTAGGCTACCTGCTTGGGGGGTGTATGAAAGGAAATTTCTGTCCGGCGGACGGCTTGGTCGGGGAAAGGCCGAATTGCCATGCCTGTGACCGGGGAATTGGGAATATCAGGACAATCGTTGCCGACGATATTCTTTAGGAGATGTTTGATACCACTTGCGAAATGCAGAGGTGAAGGAACTGCTTTCCTGAAACCCGAGCAATTGGGCTACCTCCGAAATGTTCAATCCGGGGTTTCGGAGATATTGCACAGCCAGTTCACTACGGGTTATCTGAACCAAATCTGAGAAACTGATGCCAGTTTCCTTGAGTTGACGTTGCAAGGTTCTGGTGCTTAATCCAAGATTTTTAGCAATAACCTCAATCTTTGGAGTTCCTTTGGGTAAATGTCTTTGCATGGCTTCATAGACTAGCTCCCGGATGGACATATCTTTAATGGCATCAGCCAACAGGGGCTGCATTATCCTTTCCAGAACGGTGTTCAGGTTTGGGTCGATATTTCTGCCGAAATTCGGAAGCTCCAGTACTTCGCGGTCGAACACCAACTCGTTGAATGGATGTTTTGTAATCACCGGTGCTTTGAAAAATTGTTCATAGGCTGCCTTTCGATTTGCGGTTACATTTGCGAGGCGAACACATCTCAGTTTCAGAGTCGGCCCGGTGAAGTAGTGGGTGATCCACCACCACGCCGAGAGCATCAGGTCTACGTGATAAGGGCTCAGCTCAATCTCCGCGCCGTACACCGTTGCCCGGATGCAAAACTCATCCCCAATCTCCAGATAGCTTGGATAGGCTGTTCTGGAGTGAATGAAATAGAATTTTTCATGTCGACTTGTGGCTTCACGCAGGTTGGGGGCGTTGTAATAATAGTAATAGGCTGGATTGTCGAGTGAGATCACCGGGAACTCCAGATATCGAAGCCAGAAAAATTCGTTCCCCGTCTTTCGCACCACCTCTGCCAGCAGTTTCTTGTAGGCCTCGTAGGGGAGCCACTCCTTGTTAGCCCCAATATCCTGCAGTTGCCCCTGTTTGACTCCAACTGCCGCACATAGCTCTTCTTCTGACAGACCTGCATGGCCTCCCTGTTTGACTGCGTAAAAAAACAGTAAAGCGGAAATGGTGTGCTTGTAGGATTTCAAACCTTTTCCCGCCTACCCTAAGAAGGTTCCCAACTTATATCCACCCGACCGGATTGAAAATCAATTTCATGTATTATTACAGCCTAATAAAAAGGTCAACAGGAAAAGCCAGGCAAACGGAGCCGAGTGTCCTTACACTAATGGCGCACTTACGGCTGGTGGTGCCTTTCATCCCCCTGTTTTCTCTCATCCTTCTATCAACCCCCGGCAAATTCTGCGGTTTTTCACACAGTTTCTCACAACAAAAAAGGGATTCCCCTTTCGGAGAATCCCTGGTCATATCAAGAGCCCACGAGCGGAGTTGAACCGCTGACCTACGCATTACGAATGCGTTGCTCTACCAGCT
>Ga0224501_10002190_pt1 | contig 15289 bp, 6 predicted proteins | sample SF_Oct11_sed_USG_4_FD_169105 | JGI IMG/M metagenome (GOLD analysis project Ga0224501, IMG submission 169105) | Sediment microbial communities from San Francisco Bay, California, United States - SF_Oct11_sed_USGS_8_1 | ecosystem: Environmental > Aquatic > Marine > Sediment | place: USA...
TCCACCCTTTTTTGTAACTCCGGCAGCGTAAAAACATGTCACTTTTCTCATCAGTAATTCAGAAATCTGAAATCTCACGCAAAAAAGTCAGATCACCATTAGACTGGCATGTTGTAGCCAGGTTGCCTGGCTCTTCGGGCGGACTGGGTAGTGGGCGAGCGAAGCAGAACAGTCTGCTTCGCAGCGTGTTGGGTGTACGCTCCGAGAGTTGTACTCTCATGTAAAATTATGTCGCGGGCTCTAAGCACTTCCAAAGGGCGATTTGTTGCCCCCTTTGGTCGCAAAACGAATTAACGAACTTGGCAACAGCGCGCACGCATCATGTCGCCCTATTTGAAGGGACTCTACTCAATCTACGAGAGGTGGGCATGCCTTGTCAGAGTTTGTATCGCCTAGATAGATTATCTATATGTTACTGTTAGTTTATGAGGCTAGTACCCTCGTTTCAACTTGTAACCTCTTGTTCAAAGGTCTTCTAGAATTGTTATAGATCCGTGAGCTGAAGTCTTTCACTTTACAGAGACCCTATATACACCGTCACACACAGCTTTATGCAAACCGTAAATCGTAATCCTACGACTACGAGTTGCGTCCCGTCCGAGTGACCGGGCGAGTAACGGGAGTGTCAGTGTGACCCACTCACTAACTCGGCCAGAGTCAGTGACTCACTTGACTTAGCTCAGTCAATTACTGACGGACTCACCGTTGCTCACTACTTGCTTATCACCCAGTCAATCGTCTGTTGAGTTAGTCACAATTGATGACTCACTCATCTGACTCTGAGTCTGAGTCATCTCAATCTCGTCATAGTCATAGTCAATCTCACTCTCAGTCTCAGTCCTCTACGACTGGAAATAGAAGTAAAATCACTGCGACAGACTATCATTATCTCACCTCTCAGTCAAACTCTAATTGTGATTGAGTCAATCAGTAATACATGGTTGCACTTAACACTGACCCACTGACAATGACTGAGAGTGATATGCTTAAAAATATTTTCTTACAGTTACAACCTAAACGTTATAGTTATACTTTAGGTAGTTCTAATTTCTAGAAGAAGAGCTTGTAGTACTATTAGTAGTACTAATAGTAGTAGTGGAGTGCAATTCATACATTTGGCTAAGTTATACTTGAGTACTTGATGTGCTTTTCCAAGTTATATTTCAGCCTAGCGTGTCACTTCGCCCTCAGATTGTTTTAATCCAAACATTTTTCCCTAGGCTATTAGTTATGCTAGTAGCTTAACTGTGACTTACCTAGATAAATCCCGGATTTTGCCAGGCCTAATCGTACATGATTGATTGGAGCTGTGGGGTTTTGGTCATCTCCTGGCTTTGGCTGTTTGACAGTCACTGTAATGGTTCAGCACTACAAAGTATAAACTAAATAAAGGTCTGCCAACTTTGGTTTTGCAATGAGCAGCAAAGTCATGAATCAGCTCAAGACTTACACAACAGGGCCTGGGCTTGAGATTGAGAACTCATGAGTCATGATTTTAGGCCAACACACTTTCTAGCTACTGACCTATCGCTATGTTTCTTATCATTATCTTTTTACAGATAGGAAGCGATAAATAATATTGTGAGAGGATAACTTAAGTGCCACCACTGGTAAGCTATACTGAACCATCACAGAATCCTATCTAACTGATGAGGGAATGAATGAAATTAGTTCCCATTCTCATTAGCCTGTCTGTGATCTTCTTTTGATGTGCCCAGCCCTTATTTTTGCTGTGGGAATCTTCAAACGCTTGACCCCAGTTTGTTTTTACCACAACGTAGCATTAATTACTTCGTAAACTCCATGGAATGGGATGAAACTTGGCCCAGTTCCAAAAGTGTTGCAAACTCGTAATCATGATCTTCCTAGGTGGACTACATGGATTTACTTTTCCTGACTTTATCTCTGTGAAATCAGTTGTGTTATTTCACATGGCCAGCTGAACATCCTGCGCTGGCATAGGCATAGTCATATCTAACTCTCGTGACAACATCTAGTCAAGAACAGTTATATTGTAGTCATCCAACCCGTTATTAGTGAGAGTGAATGTCCGCGTTTGCTTACGCAAGGTCGAGCCGAGGTTGTAATACTACTTGGACCCATATACTCATATGTAGAGGGTAACTCATAGTCACTATGGTCATGGTCACCGCCTTGAGATCATCTAGCCTCCTGACTCTCTCGGATTGGAGATTAAATGGCATGTTATCTCACATGCGTTAGCCAGTTCATCTAGTAAGGACTACCTGGTTTTTGACCATCTGGTGTATGCTTGCTGGCAGTATCACTTGTCAAAGAAAAGAGTGATTTGGGCTTTCTCCCAGTTAAGGTCTAGGTAATACTTCATATTGTTAAACCCAAAAAAGTATCACTGACATTTTATAGTTGAGAACTCTCTGAAATGGTTGTACTATCATGACTTACTGGCAGTCACAAGGTTGGGGGTATTGAGCTCTGTGTGTTGTGAGTTGGTTGCTGTGGTCAAGCCCCTGGGTCGATTAAATTACCAGCTGAATCAGTCCCCCACCCAACTTTGGACCTTTCTTTGGGTAGCCATGAGACTCCAGTTTACCCAAATTCCGTATCAATTCTTTGAGGTTGTAATTGCGTTTCTTCATTCATTATCAAGTGCAGATCCCAGTATAACACCTTTGTGTTACGAGCTTTGTGATTCTTGTCCGATGGCTGATGTTACGAATAGGCTTACGCAATGTTATAATTCTCCATGTCATTGACCCTATACGCCTATAGTCATATTAGACCAGGAGCTACAATTTGCTTCATTGACTAGTCAGTTGCCCATTGAGATCGATTCGTCAGCGTTATTCGTGAACTAACAGAAAATTTTGTACTCTCTGTCCGTGCACATGGTTCAGAGATAACGTTAGCATTCTACAAACAGGTAGGCTGATATAAACTTCTTTTCAGTTTGGAGCTTGTGATCTGTGAGCGTTCACACACCTGTTGAAGTTCTCATTGCTCTCCGGTAGCGAGTACATACTTGGTACTTACAACCATGACCACATCGTGAAAGATCGTGATGCCATCTATGTCATGGAAATGACAGATTGAATCAATAATGAATGGTAAAGTGTCAGTGGTATATAGCGAAGATCAACTGCTTAGTAGGAGTCTTCATTTATTGCCATTTAGGTGTCCTGCTTCTAACACTCAACACACGAATAGAGTTATTGGGTTTTCAAGCCTACCCTCTAATTTTGTAGGAGTCTGTTAGCAGTCTATTTTTTTGCAGAGACTTCTTCAAATGTAGAAAAAAAGTATGGATTAGCACTAGTGTCTCCAATTGCTGGCTTTATCTTCCTTGGGTTCAACATTTCAAGTCTGGTGTATTCCATTGAGAAAGGCGGTAATCCAGTAGTTAGGGCAATAGGAGTACCCGATTAGTAGGCTACTGTAGGTCCGACTATATGACTACCCGTTTCTCCTGCTCCAGGTGTTAACACCAATCGGGTTGATTGGTTCACACCAGCCAAGCCTCACCTGACACTTTCATGTAACTATCAGTGCTTTGGAGTGGTTATGCCCTGGTCATTGGTGGAACCGGAGAAAAGTTAAAATAACTCGGTTTGCTCGGTCTCATCTCGCCATTGTGATTGCACCTCTAGCTAAAGCGCAATAATGCTTAGCTACTCATTGACAATGGTGGCAAGCTGCGCTCTGATACCTTAGATGTACACTTTCGTTGCCCCTTCTGTTTTGGCTAGGTTGGCAAAATCACAAGCGTAGATTACAGCTTGTAAACAATGGCTTTAAGGGGAGAAATCAATCAAAACACAAACAGTTTTGTATTATATTCCCATTGCCAAACTGAACTAGGTTGCATCGATATTGTGAAAAGTGCATCTTGAGGGCTCTAAGTTACTGTTCTGGATAAGGCCCTAAGTTTTCATTTTAATTGGCTATTTGAGACTTACTAATTTAAATAGGAAGCACATAGAGTCAAAGCAGTTGGTAAGTTGTGCTGAGGCATAATTCCTTCAATAGATGTTCTCAGTAGGCTAAGAATGCTGCATCAAGATACTTGTCCCCCCCTCCTTTATGATGGTATCCTCCAGTTGTACGTGTATGCGCTACCACACAGTTATACTAGTACTATGATATTAGTTTTCCACATATACATATTTATTGAATAGGATTATGAACATATTTTATGCAGAAAATGACTATTAAATTCAAAATGTGCAAATCGAGTATCATATGATTTTCAGGTTTAGGGCTCATGCAAACCTGATGTGGGAATCCATGCGGGCAGTCTAATTCTGGTGGTGATCTAGTGGTCTGTTGTCTGGGATGCAATAACAGCCTAGGATACCCTCAGAACATCTGCTACCTTTTATATTGAAAACGCTTCGGCCAAGCTTTTGTAATCCCAGACAATATCCAATCAGTTAGTTATGAATAGTTATCAATTGCTTTATTCATAATTGAATAAATTTGGTGTCAATGTCACAACCTTAAGTTCTTGTTTTGCTTTTTTTCATCAATTTAAATCCGCTTGAATAGGATAGTAGATGATGGTCACGAAGATAAAGAAGTACACTATAATGTATTTGCTCTGTCTTAATCCGTGGTCCACTGGGATGAAATGGGGGCATCAGTCCTATAATTGTTTTGTGCTGCTGTTCCATTGAGAGTTACCCAATTGTAGAAATTAAATTTTTATTCGCAGGTTCTATACACATTGCCAAAATGAAAACCTGGAGCTATGAATACTAACTCTGCAGATAAAACCAAGCTTCTACAGCAGGCTGCAAAGAAGATCAAGTGTCTGCATAAAAGTATGGACTGCATAGACACGACACACCTAGGCTGCTAAATAAAAATAAATTGGGCGTTGTAAACTATTCTCTGAAGGAGGATTTATGGGTTCATCTGACTGGCCGGTGTCTGCCCTACCATTACTACACTGAGTAACTATATGAACTTTAACATACTGAACCCTTCTATGTCTGCTAAGCTCTGGTCTTTTGACATTAGAACCAAGTTATTAATTGTAAGGCCTGATTTATCTGGCAGTTGGTTTGGTTTGTGCCCTCTCCTGCCAGGTGGAGCATGAAAGTCAAGATCCCCATAACCAGGAGCAAGACGCCTAGTCATTGTCCATTTTCATTATGTCATGAGATACGATGAGATCTTCTTAATGAATGGTTGGTTTGATTTTAACCGGACAAACCGAAAGTAACTAGCGTATTCGGGTGTAGAGATACGTCTAGCCAGATAACACCCACTGTTGCGTGGTTTAGCATCAATTCGGGCAATGACCCTTGCCTAACGGCGAAGCCCCCCCCCACACACAGCAGTGATTGGTTTATTTTTGCTGTTTGCCATAGATCAGGTTGATCCATAGGCATCTCATGATCATTGGGAGACTGAAGGCGCTTTTTTAAGGGGCGCGACTCCGTTTTTAACCATTGTTTCAGCTGGTCCTCCCAGACTTTTATACAAAGCAGCGCATGTGATCAATCAGGAACCCGGGCCATTGAGAGGACAGAGAGTGAGATACATTGATTCTACCAATGAGCTATCATGACACTGAGAGGACAGACAGCGAGATACATTCATTCCCCCTCTGGGCTATCAGGCCACGGAGAGGACAGACTGCGAGATAAATTTCTTTTTTCCAAGAGCTATCATGATTAGTCCTTGTGTTCTATTACAGATAGTCAAGATGACAGTCCGCTACAGGATGGCGTGGTGACATCGAGCAATCCGTTTATACTCGCTACTGAATTATTCGGAAATATTCTCTTAGAAGTAAGTCAGGGTTCGTCATCAGGTTTCAATTGGCCAGTAGACAATGATGGATAGCTCCATGATGAGAGAGGTTGACTTGTGATGATGAGTCCCTGAGTTCAAGCTCCGATCTCGCCGGACTCCCGCCGCGGGTTTGATCATCTCACATAATTTCCAGCTTCTGTCGATCCAAAATATGTCACAAGCTTAGGTCATCCTTAAACATAGCATGATGTCCGTGTAGGTCAATGAAAACCTGGGTAATGGGGTGCCATTAGGTCCAATATGTGACATAGTGGGATATAGTAGTCTAAAGATTCTGGGTCCAAATCCTAGTCATATTGACCGCCCTCTGTGACAACGAGCTCCTCACATAATTTCTAGCTTCCACTGCTACAAGCCCCAGGATAGGATGGCCAAACACTCAACGGGATAAATAATGATAGGTTCATTCCCCCAATCTGCATATGTACCCTCTAACATGGTCCTATCAACTAACTCTAGGAATACTAGGGTTTACAACCATAGAGGTTGTGTCCAGCATACAGCAATGTTTCATCAGGGACTAGTGACAGTAAAGCATCCATACTGCCTGTGGGTAATTCGGTGCTTATTCCTTTTGAATACCAGCTCCATCTGTTGGCAGCTTGGCCTGTGTTTTCTTGGTGATGATTAGCTTTGATTGCTTATTTGGATGTTTTGAGTTTGCGTTTAATTGTTTTTGTATACAATCAAAATCACCTTGTTGCTGCAAAGGGGGCCTCGGGCAGCTGCGCAATGGTCTGCCAATTTGCTTTCGTTGGCATTGCGGCGTCCATAACATATCTTTTACCTCCACAAGTGTCATCTTTCTCTTTCTCTGCATTCGATGTGCTGTAAACGGAACTCAGAAGGTTGAGTTGCCTGCATGGTATCGGTAGCAGATTCATAACCAGTATTCCTTTTCTGAAATCTTTCAGACACTAAACGGCTTCCTATTTGTTGTGAATAATCATGGCAAGGTCGCATCGGTGACGGATAACGTTGGTCAGTTTCTGGGTTACTCACCGTCACAGTGGGCCGATGAGAGCATTTATAACTTTCTGGATGTCGCAGATCACGCTCTCTTCAGTCAGGCACTGCTACCTCTATCTGGTGGTAAGTGTAGTACAGCCGTGGCTGTCTTTCCTCTCACCCTGTCTGACTATCAACCTCCAGAACGCCGGGGCTCCCTCGTCTAGAGCCCCTCCGCGCCATCTCAACAGTTTTAGTATTGTCTGGTCTTACTACCGGCGTCAGGTTCATGCTGAATGAATGGAGCCAGGTAACCAGGGAACTGTGATTAATGGCCCAAAACCTATTAGGTTGTTACACCCTGCTATTGCTACCCCATATCTGTCTTTAAACACTCATAAGCTGTTCGAAAAGACAGACAAATGTCGCCAAAGAATCGGAGGCTTGACTCATCAAGAAAAATGACAGTGACATGTGAATTTGTGTTTTAACACGAGCTGAAGTTGTGCACAACTTCACATTTTTGACGCCTTGTGTCTGTCTTTTTCTTATCTTTGTGACAGAACAGCGGTCAGCAATGGGGCAGAAATTGGCCTACTGAATTTGTGACTCAGTGTTTCTTAGGGTGCGTAATTAGGCGACTTTCTGCTTTTACCCCCGTGTCCCACAGAGAGGGAAGCTTTATGTGTATATCGATGTTGCTTAATGGGTATCACTCGATTGTATTTTAGATCGGCGAAGTAAAGCATCCCTTAATCGGAGCCACGTTTTTACTTGCCGAATGAGACACTGCAATAAAGGTAACAATCTATTTGGAGTCAGAACACATACACTGGCATTGCTAAATAAAGTAGTTCCCGGTCTTGAGTTTCTTCAGTTATACATTTTTTATATATTCGATGTTCGATCTTCTTCTGTCATTTATTTCTAACAATTGGTTTTAATTTTGATAAGCTTCTTATTCGGTTTTTGCTCTACATCCTTATTCGCTGCGTGAAGTTTGCTTCGTCGTAGACAGGAAGACCTTTTTCCTCTCTGGAGCAAATTAAGATAGGATGCTCTTTGGAATTCAAACTCATGACTCTCTATACTAGGCCCAGACAGTCTAACCACTGAGGGACAGTTTTGCCCCCACACCGTTGTTTCCGTTTTGTAGATGGTGATACCTTTTTGGGTGATACTCTGGTTGAACGAGCGCGCAACTTTGTTTCTATGCAAGTATCCTGTCTGCCGGAGCACATACCTACAGATACCGCCCCTAACGGTTAGTTTCTAGTTTGATATGTTCAACACTGAGATTGTGTTTCTGCTCTGGAGTATCGTTTAAAAAGTAAAGGTTGTCTCTTAGCCAATGGCAAATAAGGAAGTTGGAGAGCCAATTTGTGCCGGCAATGGTATAGCTGAGGTTGGATGTCAGTGCTCTTCTTTACTGCCTCCACCTTCCCCAGGTCTGAAGAGAGCCTGGTACCCGCTCCTTGCTGGGTGTACTGTACCGAAAGAGATTTAGGAAAATTCCGCACTCAAGTTGTCTTGAAGAGGACCTTGGACGCCAGTGGGAAGCGCTCTAACCACTCTGCTACATGACCTTGATTATTTTATATGATATTTCAGAATCTACTTCTAAACTTATCTAGACTGTGTTCCAAATGATATCCGTTTTATGTACACGTGTACCTATATTCGTGGCGTCATAACCTGCTTCCCATAAAATGCTATAAGTATCGGTTTATGTTTTAAGGGTCAGAGTTATATCTGGTGTGCGTTGCACAAAGAATGATAGACACAGCGCCCAGCTATAGCCAGTCATTGAGACGTCAGCTCTCCCTGCCAGACCAGCAGCAACCGCACGACATGCTTCTCTCGGCTGCAGAACACCTCACCACAAAAGTTGACAAGGAGTACAAAATTCTAGCATACGACGACAGGTTCGTTGCACCGAGCTATGGCGTTTCAGTCGTGCATAAAGTGAAATAGTGAGACAGTTGAGTGGCAGAAGTTTGTAAGCTGTTTTCAAAGCTTCGTTTTTCAACAAAATTGACCAAATTGGGGGTCCTGATCTAAAGCTGTTCATTATATAAAGAATTCTAAGAACTAACCGAAGAAGTTTAGTTAAATTCGCTCATACCGCCCATTGAGCTGCAAAGTCACAATGGATTAGTGCCTGACTGGGTCTGGTAGCGGTAGTGATGCTTCCATCATTGGTTATTCCTTTTGCGTTATAGCTGTATCGGGATCAAACAACTCAACCAACAGAATGTTCTCGGTCAGCACCTCACCAACTTTGTTCACAGCAACGATGTACCGCTCTTCCAGAGACATATGTTGGAAGGTAAGTTGGCCAACTGCATCAGTTTATGCTATATTCAACATGTCCGTGTGATGGATCCGGGATATGCCATCATTCAAAGTAGCAAGCATTTGGTACGGCGGGCTTTGGTAGCTATTTCAGCCACATCATCTCTTAATTCTTTATTGTTGGGACACATATATTCGCTATCTAGTCAGACCTCAACAACTGTTCCACTTATCCACTTAAAAACTCGAAATGCGAGATATTTAGCACCTATACCAGCATAATCACATGCAAGATAGTCAGTTACCAAACAGAAACATTACTGTATTGAAGTCTCAAGGTCGAAATCACAAGACAAGGCTCAACAGACCTGGCCCGTATGGTTTGTAGTTCCCATTTCCAATAGAACAGGCCGTTTGAATGACTACGACTCTCCTACTGTCGTGTTTAATTTGGCGTGATAACAGATTTGACTCGGTGGAATGTAACATATTGAGATTGTTGCATTCTACCGAAGATAATCCCAGCATAATTCGTCTTCCTGTCAGCCATTGAGAGAGAGAGCGTCACACATTGATCACACCTTTCGGTCTCACAAAAGGAGAGTATGGCTCTATTCTGTGGCTTTAACTGTCTAAGGATCCCGTTTCCCTCCTTCAAGAAATGTCTTTGGTTTCAAATATCGATATCGCATGACAGGTTATGGTAGCATTTCCTGGTGTCAGCTTCTCTCCCCACAATGATGACTCGTGTGGTGCCTATGGGGGTCATTCATAGATTTTAAGCGGTTTTTGTCTTAGAACAGATAGGAGATAGTTGTCTTTTTGCTGTCAGTTTCTTCTTGAAGGCTTCACAAGGTCGTATATTGTCATCTTGTACTATTATACCTGTAGGGTTGTCCATCTATGTCAAGGTGAATGGCCGTGTCATGCTGGAGTTGCCCACTCTCACTCGTGTGTGCCATTCCTTCAGCTAGCTGCCTGGATCACTGTATGGTGCCAGCTGCCCAGCTCGCTCCCTGTAATGTAGCCAACGTATACGAAGAGCAGAAAGTCCCTGTCAACATGATTCGCTCAGTAGTGGTGAAGAACTGAACGAAAGGGAAATCCAAAGTTTATTTACTTGTTTACCATGCCTATCCAAATGAATAGTTATGCAGTTTGGTAGCTCCGCTGTTTCAACAGCAAACATGGCCGCTGTTTGTCTAAAACATTGTGTCATCGCTCTGGTGGTCCTAACTCAGGATGGATTCGTTACTGAACCGCCCCCGGCATCATGGTTAACGGGTGTTAGGGAAAGTCCTTTCGACTATAGGTACTAAATTGAATCAAATGTTTAGCAGTGGGAAAGTGCTATTGATTCGTTATTTATGCTCCATTATGCTCAACTGAGGCCAGTTATATAAGGGCGGCCATGCATGTAGGTTCTGTTCTGAATGGTGTGTTACCTGCTTGCCTACCTGTAATGAAACCGCTCTATGATACCTCGGCTTGAGTATCGGCCTCAAATTTGTGTCTTGAAGGGAGGTCATGATAAAACCTCAAAAATACTGCTTGTGGACTGCCCTATCTCAGCTGATAACTGCCCGTAAGCCACATGTTTTGATACACAAGATACCGTTTCAAAAACCAGATACAAACAGGCAACAAGCGCCGCGAGAATGGCTTACGTACACATGCATACAGTATGCTGTGGAGCTTAACATAGCGATCTGGCCAAATTCCCAGAGGAGTGCGTAGCAAGCGTTGCTGACATCAATCAATCCTTAACAGGCCTACTGTCAGTGTTAGTCACTAGAACTCCATTAACAAACCTCAGGCTCTAACTTGCGAGCTGCGAGTAGTCCTACGATGAAGTGACTGAGCAAGGGTTGTCTGTACGCTACCATGTGGCTCAATCAGGGATGTCCAGATATATTGCCTAGATATTTCACTAATCGCTGCTGCCAGTGTCTTTTTAATTTAATTCCTTTGGCACATTTTTTGTGCGAAGAGGACTCCCAAGTGAACTCGGGTCTGGGCCACCTCCCGGGTACCTGCATCTGAAGCAATGTGACATTCTTTATAGAACACCAAACTGATGCTGACTACCCAGCTACACGATTGTGGTCAGACAATTAAGTTTTGTCTTTTAAGACTTGAGTCTTGTCATCTATTCGTCCAAAAGAGAGCAATGATGATAAGAAAGATTAGTTTCAATCTATGAAAACATTGTATAGGATTGCTGTTGTGCAGCCGGTACAATTGTGTGCATTAGTTATACATTTGATCTGTGCAGACCCACAATGCCTACTATTCAGTATTCAGAAAATACCTAAAGCTCTCTCGCTCTCTCTTAGCCAATAGAATTCAATGCAGGCGGGACACGCTTTATGCGTTGCGCGCTTGTTATGGTCAGAACCACCTAGTTGTTATTGCATGCAGTACTAGGCTACAGTGAGGCTACATAGCTGATTACGGCTGATCATTAACGCATGGCGATCTTGATGACAAGCAGGGCGTTATTAGTATTCAATCATTACCTGTACTAGATCTAACTGACGGATTATAGTACTACTGAGACATGTAAGTTTTCTTATATGTTGGCCTTTTTGTCATTAGTATTCTGTTTCTAGTTGTCGTGTTGTACTTGTCTATTCACCATGGGTCTTGCAAACCTTGACTTGTTCTCAGACTAGGCTTGTTTCTAGCTCTGGCCTAAGCACTGACCTTCTTAAATCCAAAGGTATGCTATGTTGGTGTTGTGTGAATTCGCACAAGTCTCAAAGATGAACTGAGCGGGTCAATGCGGACTAGTGATTACTAACTAGGAGGCATAATGATAGATAGTGTTTTGATGGTTGCTGCCGCGACAGTTTGATATTAAACAGGCATAAAGCGGTGGTGGTCTGAGACCTTTCTTTAAAAAGAGAAGCCCGTGGTAAATTAGATTCCCTGATTCTGTTTACTAGTGGCAGTTACCCGTACACCAGCTGATTTGTGTACCTCAAGGTTTCCAATCTGCTCCCATTCTGCTAACTGAGGACTTGTTATCGTTTGAAGTAGGTAGGTTGACTCTCATGAAGAGTAAACAGTGGTCAGTTTGCTAAATAGAAGATAACTGGTCTGGTGAGTTACCGTAGGTACACCCACCACATCTCATCTCTACAAACACACTGGTTACATAAAGCTACACTAGCTCCCATATACCCACCCTCCTCCCAATCCGAGTCACCTGGTTCCGTGTGGAGCCTGTTACAGACCCTTATTACGCTGTGATATATAGCCTTTGTACCACTGATGTAGAGCCCTCATCATGACAGTAGAGTTTTTTCCAATGTATCATCGTCTGACTCGGGCGAAGGATTGTCACTCGCGGCCAGACTACGCTTGTCCTACACCCATACAATTGTGCATTCTTTACATGGCCTCACAATGATTGATGTTTATATTAGCCACCTACTGTTGCAACGAGCTTACACAACTTGAGCATGTGAGTGCAGCTGGGAGAATGTTCCTCTATCCATGCTCACTATAATATACAATTGTCATTAGTTATTTTGAAAGGCTGAACTACTGGCCTACCATTTGATCAATATCAGATGCAGAAGCTGACTCGGCTGATTGTAGGCTTGTAGCCCCGCTCATATGTTAGAGATTGTCTATGCCTGTAGAATACAGGTACCAGCAGCCATCAGCTCAATCAACTGACAGTTATTGTTAGATTACTTCAGTCTGACCATTGGGTGCGCTAATGGTATAGACTATGCCTTGGGTACTTGAAAACCAAACCAATGCGTGGTTAGTTAGGCAGATCTGAGTTGACTATCGAACAACCTAAACCAGAACTATTGGAAATTCGCTCAAAGCGTTAGCCCAATGGAGTAACAACTCGGTATGCTAGCCATCTCCTAGTTACTCCAGTAGTTAGTAGATTACACTCATTATCACTTATCAGTGTTTGACATTTTTTTCCATCACACATTTTATAAGGTGATAGGATTAGGTGAAAGGCGGCCCTTAGTGCGGAGCTATTTTACTTTCTACTAGGGTCAGTACTAACACAGTTGGCACCGTTTCCTGCAGTTTGATGGTTATGGAGATAGTATATGATTGCTATACAAGTGACTCCTGGTACGGTGCCAGATTATACATTGGTATATTGGTACCCTATTGCTCCACTGAAATAGTTTTATCTTCCACGCTATGAATAATGATTACTATGTACTGGCAGAATAAACCACACGATGGTCATGAATCTGGTAGTATCCTAGTAAAGATGGGTAGTTCTGAAACATTGGAAAACTAGTCTAGTCAGTCTTTATTCACCAATGCAGAAAAACGACGCGCAAGCTGTATTTATGTTATGACATGCTGAAATGCCCTTTCGTCCAACACTAAGATGTACTGGTTGTCAACTGAACATCAGTAGTGTGGGTATGTTTTCAGGGAAACAATCAGCAACACTTTGCTCTAGGAAATCCTTATTCTATCAAACCTTTCCTCGCAGCGATTCTCAATTAAGGAGATTTGTGTCTTTTTCTCGCTCATTTTACCGAACTATCCGTCTGTTTGAGTTCAATCTAAACTAACTTTCAGTTCAGAAGACTGAATCTATACACCACAATCAAAATCAATGAGATATTGCTTGGTGCACCAATCTGTCCAGCATCTCTAAATGTAACGTGCAGTGTTTTTAGTCCACAGTGCCACTTTGGAACTAGCAAAGAATACTCTAGTGTTCTTGATTTTCGACTGCGATCGATCACCAGAGTTTCGGCCTGACTGCATTGCATTCCAAAGCCAGTACTCCATAATTTTCTCCAGTTGAGCGAAATTGCTAGCTTGCATAGTTTATTAGTGGGTATGTGTGACTACACTTAAGACGAGTAACAGTTTGCTCCCAACCTACCGCTGTGCCAATTACTAGGTAACTTGTGCAGTAGCAGCTTCTGGCTCAGTACATTATTGTTCACACATTATGTTTAGGTTTTTTGTTGACTTTGATTGTGACAACCAATGCACGCCTCTGAATGAATGAATGCCTTCAGTATTTTTCGATTAAACTATGATAATAGAAGGAATGGGCCGGCCTCTTACGCCTTTTGAATTTTCTCATGATGAAAGCCTAGTGACTCATAGTATGCAGCGTGAGCTTGTGGTGTGCGTTCTTTGGCATTATATCTAACTGTGGTTTGGTCAAGTCTAGGTATGCACCACTGCTATCTCTTTCTTGACCTACAGCAGCCACCGCAACAAGATGCTCAATTCCTCCAGTCAGGTACTGTGACTTCGGGATTTTATAATGTTCACCTTCTCTGACAAGCTTGGATTGCAATTCCTTCAAAGCTTCAGAGATACACGCTATCAATCAGTGAGAGTTGAAGTCAGCCTAAAACTCTTGCCAGCGCTGAACTCAATGAATTTGTTTCAGGCATATGGGTTAAACAGAAGTCTGTTGGAATTAAATTCCCATTTTCTCATCCCTGGCAACCAACTTGTGTGAGTTGTAGGTCTAGTGTGCTACTGCCTTGGGATTGGGATTGCCTCTGGTAGCTCAGGATAGGCTCTGTTCGTAGCATAGTAGGTTGAAATCCTTCTGTTTCATCCATGCCGTAGTTTTTCACTGAGAACTGTCTCACAGTAGTGGGCAGGTGATCAAGATGGCATGGCTCATCCATTGAGACAGCTGTTGAAGTAGTTCCTAATCTAAAAACCCATATCCTAGAATTATGATGACCATAATGGTCAGCCTGCACTCAACTGACTGCGGTTTTGAGGCTATGATTTGTCACTCTTTGCAGTAACCAAAGGAGGCCTCGGATGCCAGGAGTATAATTCTAGTATCTATAGATTCAAACTCGGTGATAAGCGAGTGGTGTTTATACAGAGTCGCAGTCAGCTGTTCACAGAGGCAGACGGCTCAGAAGTCATTCTCTCCAAACACTCTATAGTGAGGTGAGCTTATGATTCAATGGTAGGCATTGTCCGCAGCAGGAGTCAGGGGGTTTACCTGAAACTAGTGACAATGAACTAACCACTTCTGAGACCTGAAAATGGTCGGCAGGTCACTGAGACCAAGTAAGCGTAACAGGGATTATCCATGCGACCCTCTCTTACCATCGGGGCTTATGCTGAGGAGATCGCTCGCTCGTTAGCTCTCTACAATCCTTTTCAATAAGCTTACTAGTTTACCGCAAAAATGGAAATGTTGTGGCAGGCTTGACTAGTTTAGACCCAATAGCGTATGATTCATGTTAATTCCAGCGGA
>Ga0224501_10002191_pt1 | contig 15287 bp, 5 predicted proteins | sample SF_Oct11_sed_USG_4_FD_169105 | JGI IMG/M metagenome (GOLD analysis project Ga0224501, IMG submission 169105) | Sediment microbial communities from San Francisco Bay, California, United States - SF_Oct11_sed_USGS_8_1 | ecosystem: Environmental > Aquatic > Marine > Sediment | place: USA...
GGCCACCGACTCCCCCCTGGTCATCATGCCGCGCGCCAGCATGTTCACCATGGTGCTTTTTCCTGCTCCGGGGGCGCCGGTCAGGCCGATCCGCCGGGAGACCCGGCCGGGATCGTATACGGCCTGTATCACCTCCCCGGACCCGGGGCCGGAGTTTTCCACCAGCGTCAGCAGACGGGCCAGGGCGCGCGTGTTTCCCGCTGAGTATTGCTCCAGCAGGGTCTGGGTTGTGGGGTGGAGAGTATCCATGGAGAACATGGTAGTGCCTGCCGATGGGGAGAGCAATCCCGGTAATGACCACAGTTTTCGGATGTTTTCGGAGTAGATTGTACCCCGGGTTTGAAAAAGCAGGAGGCGGTCCGTTAAAATATCCTTATGGCCCCTCGGAAGACGGGATCCGATGGATAGAATATTGCATTGCCATAACAGCAGGATGCACTGGCATCACAAAGGCTTCGGTCAGCTGAAAGGGCTGTGGAGCATGAAATATTAACCGGGGTGCATGATATTTGCATTGATTTACGCTGAACCCTTGGCGTGAATCAATGAGCATGGCTATGAACATTTTTACGATTTCCAAGTTGGTACGCGGCCTTCTGCTGGCGGCGCTGGTTTCCCTGATGCTGGTGCCCGGCCCGGCCAGTGCCCAGTTTTATGATGATATCGGGGACGATGACGAATATTTTGAGCAGGAAGAGGAGTTCATGGAGTCCTACGACGATGATTTCCAGACTCCCTCCACTCCGGGCGGAAGCACCCAGTCCTCATCCGGCCCCAAGGAGGACTACAGCGAAGGCAATATGTACCAGGAGGAAACGGTTGCGCCCACCGCAACCGGCAAGAAGGGCGATGCGGTGACACCCATGAGTCGCAAGATGGAAATGACCATCGCCGAGGATATTGATGAACTGCCGTTCAACATTGCCTGGGGGGCGGGAACAGGGCTGATGATCGGTGCTTGGTTCGCCATAGTGAACGAGGGGGACAACCGGGATACTCTGCGCACCATCGGCTCCGGAACAGTGCTGGGCATCATGGTGGGGGGGTTCATCGGTTCCCGTTCCATGATCATACCCACCCTGCCGCGGGCCGTGTCTTTCAATGAGGGCTCTACGAGCCCGGTCTTCACCCCGGTGGTATCACTGGGTCCGCTAGGGCGCATGGCCGGCTTCCGGCTAAGTTTCTGACCGGCTTTCAGGCGCTTTTAATAAAAGCGCCTTTCGCCTTTCCATGTAAAAACATCCCCCTGTTCCGTCAGTTCCTGCTGTTCCGTCAGTCTCCGGCGATGACCGGTACTTCCTCGACAACAGTCTCCTCCGGCAGTGCCTCCGGGGGCTGCAACTCCTCCGGTATTTCATAGTTGGCCTGCCTGAACTCGGAAAAACCTGTTCCGCAGGGGATCAGCCGCCCCATGATCACGTTTTCCTTCAGGCCGCGGAACATGTCCATCTTGCCCTGGATAGCCGCCTCGGTGAGCACCTTGGTGGTTTCCTGGAAGGACGCCGCGGAGATGAAGGATTCCGTGCTCAGAGCCGCCTTGGTGATTCCCTGGAGGACCGGCTTGGCGGTGGCGGCCGGAAGGCCTTTTTCCACGGCAACCTCGTTGGCCTTGTCAAACTGATAGCGGGACACCTGCTCGTTGATCAAGAACGTGGTTCCGCCCGGATCAATGATTTTCACCTGCTTGAGCATCTGCCGCACGATCACTTCGATGTGCTTGTCATGGATGCTCACGCCCTGGAGCCGGTAGACTTCCTGCACCTCGTCCACCAGGTATTTCTGCAACTCCTTGGTGCCCAGCACGGTCAGAATGTCATGGGGGTTGGCCGGGCCGTCCACGATGGGTTCTCCGGCCCTGACGTAATCGCCTTCATGCACGATGATATGCTTGCCGCGTGGTATGAGGTATTCCTTCTGCTCGCCATGCTCCGGCGTGATGATGACCTTCTGCTTGCGCTTGACGTCCTTGCCGAAGGAGACCATGCCGTCGATTTCCGAGATGATGGCCGGGTCCTTGGGGACACGGGCCTCGAACAGCTCGGCCACCCGGGGCAGACCCCCGGTGATGTCCCTGTTGCGCATGATCTCGCGCGGGATACGGGCCAGGGTGGCGCCCGCCTCGACCATGTCTCCGTCCTCCACCATGAGCTCCGCCTTGGCCGGCAGAAAGAACCGGGCCGGCTGGTTGGTGTCGGGGGATTTGATAATATGCCCGTGGCTGTCGCGAATGGAGATTTCCGGGCGGTTGTCGGTATCGGCCGGTTCCAGGATGACCCGGCGGGAAAGCCCGGTATCCTTGTCCAGCTGCTCGCGCATGGTGACTCCCTCCACGATGTCCGAAAAGCGCACCTTGCCGGCCACATCGGTGAGAATGGGCATGGCGAAGGGGTCCCATTCGGCGATGGTCTCACCCCGGCTGACCTTGGAGCCGGCCTGCTTGATAAGGGTGGAGCCCACCGGCAGGGAACGCAGTTCCAGTTCCCGTCCGTTGTCGTCGATGATCTTGGCCTGGGCCTTCCTGTTCATGATTGTCCAGCGGCCTTCCTGGGTGCTGACCACCCTGGCGGAGGTGTATTCCAGGGTGCCCGAGAACTTGGCCTCCCACTTGCTGGTTTCAGCCCGCTGGCTGGCCGCGCCCCCGATATGGAAGGTTCTCATGGTGAGCTGGGTGCCCGGTTCGCCGATGCTCTGGGCGGCGATTACTCCCACGGCCTCTCCCATGGAGGCCATGCGGCCCCGGGCCAGGTCACGGCCATAGCAAAGGGCGCAAACGCCGTGCTCCTGGGTGCAGGACAGCACCGAGCGGATACGCACCTGCTCGATACCGGCTTCTTCCATGGCGATGGCCTTGTCCTCGTCAATCTCCTCGCCGGCCTGCACCAGCAAGATATTGCGGAATGGGTCCTTTACATCTTCCAGGGCCACGCGTCCCAGCACTCTCTCGCCCAGGGTTTCAATGATCTCGCCGGCCTCAATCAGGGCCGTCATGTCAATGCCGTCCACCGTGCCGCAATCATAGGAGGTGATGACTCCATCCTGGGCCACGTCCACCAGCCTGCGGGTGAGGTATCCGGAGTTGGCGGTTTTCAGGGCGGTGTCGGCCAGACCCTTGCGAGCTCCGTGGGTGGAGATGAAGTACTGCAGCACGCTTAGCCCCTCGCGGAAGTTCGCGGTGATGGGGGTCTCGATGATCTCCCCGGAGGGCTTGGCCATAAGTCCGCGCATACCGGCCAGCTGCTTCATCTGCTGGGTGCTGCCCCGCGCGCCGGAGTCGGCCATGATGAAGATCGAGTTGACCCGCCTGTTGGTATCGTCCGCGAAGGTGCGCAGGTTTTCCAGCATGGCCTCGGCCACCTGGTCGGTAAGGCGCGCCCAGATGTCGATGACCTTGTTGTAGCGTTCGCCCTCGGTAATCAGGCCGTCCACATACTGCTGGCGGACCTCCAGAACTTCCTGCTGGGCCTTGGCCAGCATGTCCGCCTTCTGGTCAGGGATGGCCATGTCGTTGATGCTGATGGAGAATCCGGCCCGGGTGGCGTGGAAAAAGCCCAGATGCTTGAGGTCGTCCAGCATTCTCACGGTGGCTATGTTGCCGGCCATGCGGTAGGTGGTGTCCACCAGGGCGCCCATCTCCTTCTTTTTCAAAAGGCGGTTGACCATGGCGAAGGGGACTTCCTTGGGAACGTGGGTATACAGGATCACCCGTCCCACGGTGGTATCAATCAGGTTGCCTTCAAACCGGAGCTTTACGCGGGCGTGCAGGTCCACCGCCGCGTGGTCATAGGCCAGCTGCAGGTCGTCAATGGAGGAAAACACTTTGCCCTCGCCCTTGGAGCCGATAATCTCCTTGGTCATCCAGTACAGCCCCAGAACCATGTCCTGGGTGGGGGTCATGATGGGCTTGCCGTTGGCCGGGCTGAGAATGTTGTTGGTGGACATCATCAGCACCTTGGTTTCCAGCTGGGCCTCCACGCTGAGCGGCACATGCACGGCCATCTGGTCGCCGTCAAAGTCTGCGTTGAAAGCCGTGCAGACCAGGGGGTGCAGCTGAATGGCCTTGCCCTCAATCAGCTTGGGCTCAAAGGCCTGGATACCCAGGCGGTGCAGGGTGGGCGCACGGTTCAGCATGACCGGGTGCTCAATGATGACTTCCTCCAGCACTTCCCAGACTTCCGGGCGGCCTTCTTCCAGCATTTTCTTGGCCACCTTTATGGTGGGCACCTCGTAGCGCTCCATCAACAGGTGGAAGATGAACGGCTTGAACAGCTCCAGGGCCATGATCTTGGGCAGGCCGCACTGGTTGAGCTTCAGCTCGGGGCCCACCACGATGACCGTCCGGCCGGAATAATCGACCCGCTTGCCCAGCAGGTTCTGGCGGAACCGGCCCTGCTTGCCCTTGAGCATGTCGCTGAGGGATTTCAATGGCCGCTTGTTGGTGCCCATGATGGGGCGACCCCGCCGGCCGTTGTCGAACAGGGCGTCCACGGCCTCCTGCAGCATCCGTTTTTCGTTCCTGACAATCAGTTCGGGGGCCCTGAGGTCAATCAGGCGCTTCAGGCGGTTGTTGCGGTGAATCACCCGCCGGTACAGGTCGTTCAGGTCGCTGGTGGCGAAGCGCCCTCCTTCCAGGGGTACCAGGGGCCTCAGTTCCGGCGACAGCACGGGGATGATATCCAGGATCATGGAAGAGGGATCATTGTTGGACTTGCGGAAGGCCTCCACGATCTTCAGGCGCTTGACGATCTTCTTGCGCTTGGCCTCGCTGGTGACTTCGCGCATTTCCTGGTAGAGGGTCTCGCTGAGGCTGTCCAGCTCGATTTCCGCCAGCAGCTCCCGAATCGACTCGGCGCCCATGCCCACCCTGAGGTCGGGGTGCTTGTCGATCAGCTCCCGGTATTTTTCCTCCTCCAGCAGTTCCTTTTGCTGCAGTTCGGAGCTTCCGGGGTCCAGGATGATGTAGGAGTCGAAGTAGAGTACGCGCTCCAGGTCCCGCAGTGTCATGTCCAGCAGGTTTCCGATGCGGCTGGGTACCCCCTTGAGGAACCAGACGTGTGAAACCGGGCAGGCCAGCTTGATGTGCCCGAGGCGCTCACGCCGCACCTTGGACTGGATAACCTCCACGCCGCATTTCTCACAGGTGATTCCGCGGTGCTTCATGCGCTTGTATTTGCCGCAGTTGCACTCGTAATCGTGTATGGGGCCGAATATCTTGGCGCAGAACAGCCCGTCCCGCTCCGGCTTGAAGGTGCGGTAGTTGATGGTTTCGCTGGTTTTCACCTCGCCGTGGGACCAGGACATTATCTCCTCTGATGAGGCGATGCGAATCTGGACCGCGGAGTATTCCGAGGGGGCGTATGATTTTTCGAGGAGCATGTTCAGTGCTTTCAAGGGTTCCTCCGGCATTTCATGTGCGTGCTATAAAAAAATGCTGCGGTTGATAAAAAATAATTCACTTCATGTATTCATTTGGCGGGGCGGAAGCTTGGCTCCGCCCCGTCATGCTTCAGCTCAACAGGTTGATATCCAGACAAAGGCTCTTGAGTTCGTTGGTAAGCACCTTGAATGATTCCGGAATGCCTGTTTCCAGGATGTAATTGCCTTTTACGATGGCTTCGTAAATCTTGTTGCGGCCCTGGATGTCGTCTGACTTCACGGTCAGCAGTTCCTGCAGGGTGAAGGCGGCTCCATAGGCCTCCAGGGCCCAGACCTCCATCTCACCGAAGCGCTGTCCGCCGAACTGGGCCTTTCCTCCCAGCGGCTGCTGGGTCACCAGGGAGTACGGCCCGATGGAGCGGGCGTGGATTTTGTCGTCCACCAGATGGTGCAGCTTCATCATGTAGATGTAGCCCACGGTGACCGGCTGATCGAAGCACTCGCCCGTCTTGCCGTCATACAGGGAAACCTGTCCGTCGGGCGCGATCTGGGCCAGCTTGTAGAGCTTCATGATGTCCGTCTCCTTGGCCCCGTCGAACACAGGGGTGGCGAAGTGGAAGCCCTGCATGTACTGAGCGATTTTTTCCAGGAATTCCTTGTCTTCCAGCTCATCGAAATATGCGCGGATCATCTTGGAGGAGTAGACCTCGTTGACCATCTTTCTGAGCTGGGCCACCGGATGCTGTTTTTCGAACATCTCCTGCAGGCGGTCTCCCAGGTTGCGGGCCACCCATCCCAGGTGGGTTTCCAGCACCTGTCCCACGTTCATCCGGGAGGGAACCCCCAGGGGGTTGAGTACGATATCCACCGCCTGGCCGTTGTCCAGGTAGGGCATGTTCTCGGTGGACTCGATCCGGGAGACCACGCCCTTGTTGCCGTGCCGTCCGGCCATTTTATCGCCCACGGCCAGCTTGCGCTTAACGGCTATATACACCTTGACCATGCGGATGACGCCTGGCGGCAACTCATCGCCGCGCTGTATCTTTTCGCAGCGGTCCTGATAGATGCTCTCCAGGAGGTCCATCTGGGAAAGGGCGTTGTTCACGATGCGTGAAAGGAGCTTGTTCACTTCCTCATCGTCCACGCGCACATCGGTCCAGGAGCGCATGGGGATGTCGTTCAGGATTTCCTCGGTGATTTTGAGTCCCTTCTTGTGGATCACCTGATGGGTATCGGCCGAGGTCACATCGTAAAGCAGCTTCTTGTCCAGGATCATGGTGCGCAGGATGTTGATCATGTTGGTGCGCACGATCCTGGTTTCATCCCGGTGGTCTTCCTCGTATTTGTTGAGCAGGTTTTGCTCGATCTCCTGGGTGCGGAGGTCCTTTTCCACGCCCTTGCGGTTGAAGGTGACCACGTTGATCACCACGCCCTCGATGCCCTGGGCGACCCGCAGTGAGGTGTCGCGCACATCCCCCGCCTTTTCCCCGAAGATGGCTCTCAGCAGTTTTTCCTCCGGGGTGAGCTGGGTCTCGCCCTTGGGGGTGACCTTACCCACCAGGATGTCGCCGGAGCGCACATAGGTGCCGATGCGGACGATGCCGCTGTCATCCAGGTTGCGCAGGGCCTCCTCGCTGACGTTGGGGATGTCGCGGGTGATGTCCTCCTTGCCCAGCTTGGTATCGCGGGCCACCACCTCGAACTCTTCGATGTGGATGGAGGTGAACAAGTCCTCGCGCACGACGCGTTCGGAGATAATGATGGAATCCTCGAAGTTGTAGCCGTTCCAGGGCATGAAGGCCACCAGGACGTTCTGTCCCAGGGCCAGTTCTCCCTGGTCGCAGGAGGGGCCGTCGGCGATGATCTGGCCATTGTCCACCCGCTCGCCCACCGAGACGATGGGGCGCTGGTTGATGCAGATGTTCTGGTTGGAGCGCTGGAACTTTTCCAGGTGGTAGATGTCCACGTTGGCGGGAACGACCACCTCATCGCTGGAAAGGTCCACGTCGGCCTGGATCACTATGCGCGCCGAGTCGACCCGGTTGACCACCCCGGAGCGCCGGGCGACCACACAGGCCCGGGAATCGGCGGCGATCTTGCGCTCCATGCCCGTGCCCACCAGGGGGGCCTTGGGCTTGATCAGGGGCACGGCCTGGCGCTGCATGTTCGATCCCATCAGGGCGCGGTTGGCGTCATCGTGCTCCAGGAAGGGAATCAGGGAGGCCGCGGCGGAAACAAGCTGATTGGGAGCCACGTCCATATAATCGATTTCCTCCCGGCCGATCATCTCGAATTCCCCCCGGTGCCGGGCCGATACCAGCTGGTTGATGAACGATCCCTTGCTGTCCAGCGGGGCGTTGGCCTGGGCGATCTTGAACTGATCCTCCTCGATGGCGGAAAGGTACAGCACGTCCTTTTTCACCGAGGATTCCTGCACCTTCTTGTAGGGCGTTTCGATAAACCCGAAATCATTGATGGAGGCGTAGGTGGCCAGTGAGGCGATCAGGCCGATGTTGGGGCCTTCCGGTGTTTCGATGGGGCAGATCCGGCCGTAGTGCGAGGAATGTACGTCGCGCACGTCGAATCCGGCCCATTCCCGGGTCAGTCCTCCCGGCCCCAGGGCGCTCAGGCGGCGCTTGTGGGTGATCTCGGACAGGGGGTTGGTCTGATCCATGAACTGGGAGAGCTGGCTTGAGCCGAAGAATTCGTTGATGGCCGCCGCCACCGGCTTGGCGTTCACGATGTCGTGCAGCATCATGGACTCGGTTTCCTGGAGGCTCATGCGCTCCTTGACGGCCCGTTCCATGCGCACCAGTCCAATGCGGAACTGGTTTTCCAGCAGCTCGCCCACGCACCTGACCCGGCGGTTGCCCAGGTGGTCGATATCATCGATGTTGCCCTCGACCCCTTCCTTGAGCCTGAGCAGATACTCCACCGTCAGCAGGATGTCCTCCATGGACAGCACCGTATTGTCCAGTTCCTGCTCCAGGCCCAGCTTCTTGTTGATCTTGAGCCGGCCCACCTTGGACAGGCTGTAGCGATCGTCATTGAAAAACAGGTTGTGCATCAGCACTTTGGCTGTCTCAAGCGTGGGGGGGTCGCCCGGCTTGAGCCGCTTGTAAAGCTCGATCAGGGCCTCCTGGGTGGAGCGTACGCCGTCAATGGACAGGGTTTCCCGGAGCGAGTGACCGATGGTGCGGTCGCCGACGTAGATCAGGCGCAGTTCGGAGATATTGTTTTCCAGGATCAGCTCCAGCACCTCGCTGGTGATGAGCGTATTGGCCGGCACTATCACCTCTCCCGCCTCGTTGGTGATGTTGGCGATGGGATAGCGGCCCACGATGTCTTCCTGGGTGGTGGGGATGGACTCCAGCCCGGCACCCTGGATCCGGCGCAGGGCCGGGCGGGTGATCTTGCGGTCGGCGTGGACGAGCACTTCCTTGCTCTTGGGGTCCACGATGTCTAAGCCGATCCGCTGGTTCAGGGTCACTTCAGGGTCGACCTTCTTGGAGTAGGCTCTTTTTTCCGGGTCCTTGTCCAGGGCCTTGCTCAGGTCAATTACCTCCGGGCGGTAGAACCGGGCCAGGATTTCCTCCTCGTCCAGTCCGAGGGCCCGCAGCATGACCGTGGCCGGAAACTTTCGCTTGCGGTCGATCCTCACATAGAGGATGTCCTTGCCATCGAACTCCAGGTCAATCCAGGAGCCCCGCTGGGGGATGATCCGCGCCGAGTAGAGAATCTTGCCGGTGACGTGGTTTTTCCCCTTGTCGTGTGTGAAGAACACCCCGGGGCTTTTGTGCATCTGGGAGACGATCACCCGCTCTGTTCCGTTTATGATGAACGATCCCTTCTCCGTCATCAGCGGCAGTTCGCCCAGGTAGATATCCTGCTCCTTGATGTCGTGGATGTGGCGCGAGCCGTCATCGGTGTCCTTTTCCCAGACGATCAGCCGCAGGGCCACGCGCAGCGGGGCAGAATAGGTCACGCCCCTGATGCGGCACTCCTCCTCGGTGTACTGGGGGTCGCCCAGCCGGTAGTGCACATATTCCAGGGTGGTCGATCCGCTGAAGTCGGATATGGGGAACACGGACCTGAACACGGCTTCCAGGCCCTCCGGCCGGCGTTGGTCCGGCGGGGAGTCCTTTTGCAGAAAACGCTCATAGGAGTCCAGCTGCATGTTGAGAAGGTTGGGCATCGGGGGGGCGTCGATCCGCCCGAATGAATACCGCACACGTGTCTTGAAATCGGTTGGGTTTAGCATTTGTATCCCTGGAAATTTCTGCTTGCTGTCGGGGTTGATTCGCCTTGCCGGTCTGCTATGACCTGACGCAGGGCATTGCCAGCTCCGGATGCCTTAGGGCCGTGCCCTGCCGCTGATTCTTTGCTGGCGCATATTGGTGCTGGTGTATTCGAACCGGGAATTCTTTTGAAACTGGCGAAGGCAGGACGAAATTCCACCCCTGGAGAGAAGACGGACAGGTATCGCGGTTGCGGTTCTCTCATCTTTCCTTCGCATTCCGTGGAAAATAGCAGACTAAAAGAGTAATTTGACAAATATTAAAGGCAAGCGCAACCCCCTGGCCATCTTTTTTTTTCAATATGGGGCCCGGGGATGCCTCCGGGGGCACCGGGTGTGTTTTCTGGTGGCCCGGTCCGCCCGGGTACGTCGTTATAAAACTAGCTGCATGAAATCCAGCCTGTCCGGGGCATCTGACGGGTGGAGCAACGGTTGCCGACCTCCCGCAGGGGATAAGGCCGGAAAAGAATTATCCGTCCGGCAATGAAGTTGGACGGGCGTTCCTTTTTCTCATATACTGGCCCCTCGGGAAAAATATTTCCAGGGGCCCTGGCGGGATAATATTTTTGCCGGCCGGCCGTACTCGGTTCCGGCTGGTTTTTCCCCGAGCCCCATATCGCCCGGACCGGTCGGGCGAGCAGCACCGCGCCTGGGCGAGCAGCACAGCGCCCGGCGAGCAGCACCGCGCCTGGGCGAGCAGCACAGCGCCCGGCGAGCAGCACCGCGCCCGGCGAGCAGCACAGCGCCCGGCGAGCAGCTCAACGCCCGGCGGGTGCTTCGGCTGCGGAAACATGCATCCTGATCTGGAGGGACAGAGATTTCCATGCGAGGTAAGGCTACAATCGATTCCTTTGGAAAGGCCGGTGTGCAGGGGCTGCCGGAAAACGCCCGGGCGGCCTTGCGCGTACTGCTGTCGGGGGAGGTGTTTTCCGATCAGGAACTGGACGAGCTGTCCTCCCGCTGTCATATACGGACCAACGGGACCGGCGAGGTGATCATCCGTGAAGGCGAGGAGTCGGACAACCGGGTCTATCTGATCATCAAGGGAAGCGTTTCCATATCCATCAAGGGGCGGTTCATCCTGAGACTGCAGAAACCCGGCGACACCATCGGGGAAATGGGGCTGATAAGCTCGGCCCCCCGCTCCGCCACGGTGACCACGGACATGGACTCCACCTTTCTGGTGGTGGATGCGATGGAGTCGGGCCAGGATGAGGACCCCCCGGGCTACAAGTTCCGCTATTACTTCAGCCGCCTTTTCAATTCCATTCTCACCGAAAAGCTGCGCCGGACATCCGACCGGGCCCGCCTGTATGAGGACATGGTCTCCCACAGCCGGGAGGTGGAGCGCAAGTCGGAGTCCCTGCAGGAGGAGATAACCAGCTACCTGCGCGAGATAAGCATGTACACCCACCTGGTGAACAGCGCCGGTGACGCCATCATCGTCACCGATACCCAGGGGAAAGTGCTGACGGTCAACCCGGCGCTGCTGAAGCTGTATGGCGGGAACTCCGAGGATGTGACGGGAATGGATTTTGTGGAAATGATTTCCCTGGACAACGGAGGGGATTGCAACTGGCGGGAAATAACCGGCCGGGCCAAGGATGAGGACTGGACCGGGGAAATCTTCCTGAGAACCGGAGACGGGGAACTGATGCCCGTGGATTGCCGGGTGTCATCCATTACCGGTGACAACAACGACCGGCTGGCCTTTTCCGTGATCATAAGGGATATCAGGCTCAGAAAGGCCCACGAGGAAAAGATAAAAAAGCAAAGCCAGGAACTGGAGGAGGCCTACCGGGCCATCCAGAACATGGAGCGGGCCAAGAACGGCTTCCTGACCCTGGTGTCCCACGAGCTGCGCACGCCCATCACCAGCATCATGGCCTTTGCCGAAACCCTGGGGATGGAAGGGATGGTGGACCCGGAAGATCAGCCGGATTTCATCCGCACCATATACAAGGAGGCTGAAAAGCTGTCCGACATGGTGAGCAAGGTGCTGGCCCTGTCCAAGCTGGAAAGCGACCAGATGTACTTTGAGTTCGCCAAGTGCGATGTGGAGACGCTGGCCGCGGAACAGATCGGGGTGTTTACCCTCAAGGCCAAGGAGAAGGGGCTGGATATGCACCTGGAGAATCTGGGCGCACCCACTCCCATCGTGGTGGACAAGGAGCAGATTGCAGTGGCCCTTTCCCAGGTTCTGGACAATGCCGTAAAATACACGGATAAAGGATCAATAACAGCTTCAGTGTCTCAAAATGAGCAGGAGACCATCTTTCGGGTGTCCGATACCGGCAGGGGCATCCAAAACGATGACTATCAGGTGTTGCTGGAAAAATTCAGCCGGGGTGACGTTAAGGAGTCCAGGATTCATGGGCTTGGACTGGGCTTGCCCTTATGCTACTTGATCGTTAAGGCGCATTCTGGAAATATGCGCTTTGAAAAAAACGATTCAGGCGGTACGGTGGTTTCGATTGTATTACCGTTGCAGCACCCGGTGAAAAATAACCCGGATATCCGGCAGGTGACATAAAGTACCCCTCCCGGAAAAATATCCCAGACCCCTATAATCTGAATATTGTTGGCACATGGCGATTTCCGGCTTATTCAAAGACTCCGGTAAAAAGTCATCTTCATCTTCCGGCCCCAGGGAACCGGCGGGCGGGGGTGGAGGCTCCTCGGGATCAAGTGGTTTGGCGGCCATCCTCAAGCAGGGACTGGTACTGCCTCCTGACCGGGTGGAGCAGTTGAAAAAAGGGGTGAAGGAAGGTCTGGAGTTTTTCACCGAGTTCAACGATTCCCGTCTCAAGCTGGCCTTTACATCCTTTGACGTTGAGATGAAAAAGGCCCTGTACGAGGTGTTGTTCCTGGCCCATGTGAATGATCCCAAGCTGGCCAACTGGGAGTTCACCGAAGTGAAGCTGGAACGCGTGGGCGGCGCCTACCGGGAACGCCTGGAAAAGGCCACCGCCAACCTGTATATGGAGGGAGCCCCCCACGGGGTGCAGGGCATCGCGGAGCTTTCTCCGGTATTCAGGGATGAATTCGTATCCTACATCCGGGAAGTTTTCGGCATGGAGGTCTCCCCGGCCTCCACCTATGGCTACTGCCCCATCAAGAGCATTCACTCCCTGGGTTCCATCGGCACGGTAGGGCACAAGTCCCGCGCATCGGACCTGGACCTGCAGGTGCAGTACGAACTGGAGCCGTTCCTGTTCGATGTGGTCAACTGGAGCGACAACACGTTCCAGGAAGCCCTGCTGGCCGAGATAAGGTTCTGGATGAACAGGTTGCGGGTCCAGAAAAAACTCCCGCCAGCAGCGTTCCAGGACCCCAAGATGAAGGCCCAGTTCAATCAGGCCGCCTCGGCGCAGGTGTCCAAGTCCTTCCCTTATCTGTACCACTACCTGGTGGCCCGTGACCGGGACTACATGAAGGAGCTTTCCGGAGAGAATGCCCAGAAGGTCCGCGGCAAGGTGCTGCAGGAGCTGACCTCGCTGATGAAGCGCTCGGCCCGGGTGGCCCGGGGCGAGGAAATGAAGAAGTCCGAGCTGCTGCTGAACAAGCGTCTGAAGAGCATCCAGGAATATATCGCCAGAAAATACCCCATGGCGGAAATATACCTGTTCACCTGTTCCAACGATGATTACCGGGTAGGGCAGCACGGCTCCACACTGGTCTCCAAGGAGGCCTCCGGTTCGGCCTATGAGCTTATCCTGAACTACGAGACCCTGATGCCGGGCATCCAGATCACCCCGATGGTTCCCACCCATTTTGTTTTTCCGCAGAGTGTGAACAACGATCCGGCCATGTACGAAAGGGTGATTGAGTATATCCGCTTCGGGCTGGTGGACATCTACGATTCGGTCAAGAACACCCTGGTGAACCTGGGGGCTACCCCGGACATGGAACTGGAGTATGTGGGCAAGCATTCAGGGGCGGTGTACTGGGAGGCGTTCAAGGCGTCTTCGGGGAACCTGCCCAAGGCCATCCTCAACCTGTTCCGCTATGAGATGCTGCTGGACAAGCGTTACCTGAAGACGGTCGTGCAGCTGATCAAGGAGCCGGACTTCGTGAACAGGCTGGCCGCACCGCATCCGGAGGACGAGAGCGAGGATCTGCAGAAAATGGTCGAGGGGGCTACCGGCATTCCCACCTGGGCCCTGGTGGACATGGAGACAAAGTTTCCGCCCCTGAAGCAGGACCCCTGGTGGCTGCGCTACAAGGCTCTCAAGGTGGCCTTCCATGAACCCGGGGGCATAACGGGCATGAAGCCGGAGGAGCGCAACCTGATCTCCAAGACCATGGACACCGCCTTTGCCCTGCATGTGCGCATCTCGGACGTGTTCACCAAGCCGGGGGACACCAGGACCTTTGAAACCATGCGCGAACAGGTGCTGCTGGAGTATCTCAAGCGGGCCTTTCCCCCCATATCGGAGCGCCGCAAGGTGCTGGAGATGCTGTTCATCGGGGAAATCCGCTCCATCCGTCAGTTTGAGCGCGAGATGAGGGTGCTGTTCAAAAGCTGCCTCAACCGGGTCAACCACAAGATTTCCGAGATGAACATCCAGGGCCAGAGCAATCGCAAGGAGTTCGAGATCTGGTACCACTATTACCAGGAGAATTTCGAGCCCGGCCCCAACGTGATCCAGAAGACCATCCTCAAGCATCTGATGGTTCCCAGGGGCCGGCTGAACCTGGGGTTCATTCCCAAGGATGGCTGGATGTTCGTATCGGATCAGAAGGAATCCAAGGTGGGCAAAAGGTTTGATACCTTCGGCCATCTGGATCACCTGCCCGAGGACGTGGTGCTGCGGGAGCGCAGCACCTTTGTCAGCGGCCTGGCCGACTGCGTGCTCAACGGCTACTACGGTATCCTGAACCAGGGAACGCTGAAGGAAACCCGTACCGCCATTGAATTTGATGCCAAGAAAATGGACCTGGGCAACAGGATTGACAACGGCATGGCTTTTCTGCGCCCGGACAATGTGCACTGGCTGTTCAACCGGATCATCGAATTTTTTCCGCCCCACCCCTATGACTACATGGACTGCGTGGACAAGAAGCGCAACGTGACCGAGATGATGATCCTGCTCAACGTGTTCAAGTTCGGCCGTCTGTCATTTCTGTACCGGGACAACCTGCAGACCTGGTACTGCGATGAGTTCGACCACAAGGATATCTTTCAGCAGGCTCACAACCTGCACGTTAACCCCAGGGCCATGCTGAGTGCGCGTCCCATACACATGACGATAGCCAAGTTTTTTAAGCAAAAGGGGATAAATCTGGGAAGTGTGCAGATGGAGGCCTGGATAAACCCCCACAGTTTTTCCGGGTTCGGGCAGAACCCGAACAAGGATGCCGAGCTAAACACGAGCTTCCAGCAGCTTCTGATGCAGGTGCACGGCCCCAAGGAGCCCCCGCCGGAAACCCAGGGTGACGGGACCAAGCCCGCCCCGGCCGGGGGACAGACTTCCGACGGCGCGCCGCCTGCTACGGAAACCGTGGGCTGAACGCCCCGCCTTCAGACGCCGCAGTCACCCAACCACCGCAATCCCGCCAGCGCAATCCTGGCAGCGCAATCCTGCCAGCGCAATCCCGCCAGCGCTACCCCGGC
>Ga0224501_10002192_pt1 | contig 15279 bp, 23 predicted proteins | sample SF_Oct11_sed_USG_4_FD_169105 | JGI IMG/M metagenome (GOLD analysis project Ga0224501, IMG submission 169105) | Sediment microbial communities from San Francisco Bay, California, United States - SF_Oct11_sed_USGS_8_1 | ecosystem: Environmental > Aquatic > Marine > Sediment | place: USA...
ACTCCATTAACTTTTGATATATTTGCTATTGCAATTCCATTAATTTTTGTAAATGATGTTACACCATTTATAGTATTTGACCAACCAGTCAAATCTGGCAATGGAAATGCAAACCCTGAACCACCATTGTATAACGCCGTTACTTCATCTTGGTCCAATACCCTATTCCAAAATCCAACTTCATCAATATCACCATCATAATAAAAACCACTATGTAGACTTATAGAACCAAAAGTTGAATTACTGGAATCCCCACCAGAATAACCTGAGTTATATGCGGATGTATCTTCAAGAGTTCCATTAATATACATCTTTTCACCACTTGTATCCCATGTAACTACTACATGATACCAAGTTCCAGCAGTCCATGTCGCAGTGGTAGACTTTAAGAACTCAGTCGGTGTAGTTCCTTCACCATTTCTAAAAAGACCATACAAATAATTTGTTGCTGTTGCAGCTTGAGATGAAAAACAAATTCTAAAATAATTCCCTGAACCACCAGTGACAGATAATTGCATTTGATTAACTGTATTACCAGAATCAACAGTTATATCGGGACTGAACCAAAATGATATGCTTCCTGTTGTTCGTGCAACATTAAAAAAACCACCAAGACCGTCCCAATCAATATAATCATTAGTTCCATCAAATAAATACCCTTCGTTGATTTTCCCATATGATAATCCATTGGTTGCACCAGACACAGTTGCTGCCAACGCATACATTCTATCAGTAGCACCACCATCAAATTTATAATATGATTTTAATCCAACACCAACAGTTGTAAATGGATATTCCAAACCAGCACCTTCATTGTATAATCTTGTTACATCTTCTGAAGCTAATTTAGTTGACCAAAATCCACCTTCATCCATATCTCCATCAAAACATAGTGTACTATTATAACCAAATGAAGCATGTGAACTATCCCCACTTGTATATCCAGATGTATAAGCAGAAGTATCTTCAGAAACACCATTAATAAACATTTCTTCACCACTCGTATCCCATGTTATTACAACATGATACCATACACCTGCAGTCCATGTTGCAGTTGTAGATTTGAGAAATTCAGTTGGTGCAGTTCCTTCACCATTACGGAACACACAATATAAATAATTAGTTGCAGCACCCGCTTCTGTTCTAAATTGTAATCCAAAATACCTGTCTGTTCCACCACCAACAGTAATTAACAATTTATTTACTGTGGCACCAGAATTGATTGTAACATCTGGACTAAACCAAAGAGATACACTACCAGTAGTTCGTGATACATTAAAAAATCCACCTGTACCAGATATTTCAATATAATCATTTGTGCCATCAAAGTTATATCCTTCACCAATTTTACCATAACTTGCAGACTTGATTGGTCCAGTAACTGTCCCATCTTTATTATTTGCTAAATCTACTGCTGTTGCTGCACTACAAATATCAAAGTTGTAGTAATTAACACAAGTATCTACGATAGCCATATTTATGCAACCTCAATATATGTATTATCAATATTTATATATAAAACTGTTGTACTTAATGCGTAACCAATAAATCTTCTAATCGCACCAGTCGTCGCTGGTGCTGTTGCTGTTATTGCACCACCAGTTTCACTAACATAATACTTTGAACCAGCAGTTAAACCAGTAGTGGTCCATTGCCCAAATAATTGAAATGTTCCTGTTGCATCTGCAGCAATTGTGTCTAAACACATAGCAAGTAAAGTATCACAAGTTGTATCTGCACTTGCATCTGCTTTCCACATCTTTCCATCACTTTTTAAATAACATAAATTACCATTAACCAAAGATTCTCCAGCAGTCAATTCTTCTGTTGGTGTGACAACTTTATCATCAACATATTTCTTAGTTGATACATGATAGTCCGCTGTCGGAGTAAACGAAGTTGTATTTGTTTTCCCAGCGAGATTACTATCAAAATCACTTATAGTTGAAACTGTTTGTGTTCCTGTGTGGTTTGTCCTATCTCTATCTGTTGCATGATAGTGTAACACTGAATCTCCTGCGTCTGTCAAATCTGTTGCATTGGCATCAGAGATATTATTAACTTCTGCACCAGCTTCAATACCATCAAGTTTAGTACCATCAACAACTGGGTCTCTACCAGCAAGTAGTCTTGTGTTATCTTTGATAACATCTTTTATTTGATTATATTCTGCTGCTGTTAATTCATCACCAGAACTTTTATCTGATACTGTATAATCTGCCATATTTATATCCTCTTAACTTAATCTTATAGGGAATTTCATTGGAAATACATCTCCAGTTGGTACATAATCTGTAACAATATCGAATATGTCTGTATTTCTTATTTTGAATGTATCCCTTTTTGTTTGTTCTGGCAATAGTGTTTCTGTGACTAAATTATCTCCAGTACTTAAAACAAAATTGCCTATTTTGTTCATTGTTAAATCATTAAACTCTGATAATCCTAAAACTGTTACTCTCTCTACTTTTTTTCCTTCTCTACTTGAAACACTTATTTGGTTTCTATCTTTGTTAGCACCATCTAATGATGTATTTGTAATTAATGGGTCTGATGTGCCATCACTCCATTCTGTATAATCAAATATTGCTGTTCCATTAACTAAACAATCAACTATATGATTTAAACCATAAGTAGTTATTAATGAAGCTGATGAAACATCAGATTCGTCTGTAAATGTTATATTCAATGTTATCCTCGTTCTTAGGTTTGCTGTAACATTTAATGTTGGGATTGGTAATCTAAACCACATATTACCATCTGAATTTGCATCAAATACACCAATTTCATTAACAGTATAGCTTGTATTATCTGGATAAAATTCTACTTGTATTTGGTATATCCCATCGCCACCATTAGATGTTGTTGCTTCCAAGCGTCTTGTTTCATCATGTAAGCTTATTTGTCCTGGAATATATGTTCCACTATTAGAACCCCATGCCACATGGGTTGGTAGGTTTGGAACTTCACCATTTAGTAATTTAGCAATCTGTTCTCTAGCAGTATTAGTCAAAGTATAACTTGTTGTTATTGTATAATGTTCTGTCCATGCAGTAGTATTACCACCAACGGTGAATGGAACTTTACCAAGCACAGGATGACCAACAACACTATATCCTGTGTCATCTTTATACTCAACAGTCAAACTTGTGACTTTACCCATTATTTTAAAATAATTCGTAGTAAATTGAGTATTGATACTACCTTTCTTTTGTGTTTTTTCTTCTAACTTGTTAACACGATTTACAAGCTTCCCAATTATTTCGCCTATTTCACTCATTGTTTACATTTATAAATATATGTTTAAAAAATTAATCATTAAATACCAACAGTGGATTCATCTTCATCTAATCTTAATGTTGTTAAAAATATTGAATTTGTTATATCTTTGATTCTTATTCTTTTACCACTAAAATTATATGAATCTGAGTTTAATGATAATAAATTTCCTTCAATAAATTCATTTGTGAATGGTACAGTAACATCACCTGACCATCTCGCTTGACCATATAAATCTATCCATATTGCTGCAACATCACGACCCAACCATTCAGCTTCTTTCACTATTGCATCATTAAATGAATCATCATCTGTGGCAGTAGCAGATGTTCCAGTTTTATCGCCATGTTCATCTCTTTCTTCAAATTGGAATGTATATGGATATGAACCTGCACTTGGAAAATTACTCTTTCGTAATCCTTCAGTAGTGGTATCCCATTTAGTCCTGTCTGCTTCAAATTCGGCGACAATCAAATCTGGTATAAGTGTATATGTGTCTGTTAAATATTTCCAACTACCACCACTACCAACTGTTTGTGATGGTTCATTATATAAAAACTCATGTGCTTCATCAAAGCAATCAAAACCAACATTATAAATTATTGAATTAATAATTTTATCTTTATTTTTCTTTAAGTTTGTATTGAATATTGTGTCTGTTCCTTCTGTTAAAGTATTATCAACATTATCTAATTTCTTTTTCCAAACAAATTTATAAGTAACAGATGTTTCATCTGCAATATCTGGAACATATTTTATATAATATTTGTATGCACCATCTCCAGTAAATTTATCAGAAGATAATTCTTCAATAATCTCTGCTGAACTTTTATATGACGAAGTATAATTTATATCCTTTGGTGATAAATCATTATCAGTATCCCAAACTATTGTTCTATTTGGATTATATTTATTCAATTGTATAATAATATCTTGTATAATTAAATGTGATTTATTTAAAGTTTTATCACGCACAAATACTAAACCCTTAAAAATTATATCAAAAAAACCAGCACCTTTAATTAATAAATCTTTACCACCAGCTGTATCTTGTGTTAAACTTGTGATAATACCATCAATTTCCAATGCATTATTCTTTTGTGTTGTAGTTAAACTATCCCATGCAGTGCCACTCCACATCCAAATTTGTATTCTATCATCTTCATCTGGAGTAACAGTTGCACCAGTTTTAAAGTATTTATTGTGTGCGTTTAATAATTTAAATTCAAATACATCTCTAATTTTGCCTATGCCACGCATGACTAAGACACCTCTTGCTTCATCTAATAATGTGCCAGATGCAGCCCAACTATTCCCTGTTTTTTTATAAATTACAACTCTTGAATATCTTTTAGCCATATTTTTATGTACTCTCAGTCATAGTTAATTTATATGTCCATACGCGACCTTCTTTACTGGACATTGTTCCAAATTTTAGACTTGCAGTTTCTAATTGTACTTTGAGTGAATTTGTATATGCTCCACCAATACTATATCCTGCACTTGGTCTACCTTTTAAATATTCTGCAGTTTCATCTTCACCAACGCAAGTTATGGTTAACGTTGTTTTATTTGTTGTATTATCTGCTTGTAAAAAATCCATGAGTAATGCTTGTGTTAAAGTATTACTTGCATTTGAATCTGTATCAATATATCCTGTAAGTTCTAATTTGGGGTTTTCAAAACCACCTTGTTCTACTTCAGATATATCATACTTACCTTCTACTGGTGCAGATTTTGTTATATTTTTCCACGCCCAAGATACATCAGCCAAAAGTATATCTACTGCCACACCACCATTAACCGATGCATGTTGTAATGTTCCATCTGTTGGACTAACCATTTTATATCAACCTCATATTCCTGTTAAGTTTCCAAGTCTACCAATCTCAGTAGATACTTCACCAACGAGAGTTTCACCACTCACATTTTGAGTTGTATTAACTGTTAAATTTATTGCGTTTGGTTCAATATTAATTGCTTTTGTTTCTATATTATCGCTTTTACTCTTTAATGGCGTAAATACTGGTCTTTCTCCTTTAATCATTTCATAACCAGATTTTAGTGATTTAAATGCTGCAAGTGGTGGAAATATAACTTCTAAAATTTTTTTTCCAATTATTTTTGCGTGTTCTACATCAATAAATTTTAATGAGACACCTATAACAATTAATGCACCTTTTGCTAATGGTCCTATTGGTAATGCGACACCTGCCGCAATAAATGCACTTGCTATTGCATCTTTTATTTGTGCACCATCTTTAGCAAATATACCTTGAATCAAATCTATTGCTGCTACTATTCCAATGGCAGCACCACCTAGTTTTCCATGTCCAAAGAATATTGCTCCACCACCAGCTGCACTCAGTACACCCCTAATACCATTCAAAATATTTTCTTCTTTGAATGCTTCCCATGTTTCCTTTACACCTTTAAAAAAGAATCCAATACCAATTCCTTTTGTGAGTAATCCACCTAACGCACCAAGAAATCCACTACTTGCTAATGTTTTAAAACCACCAGCTAATTTGAATGTGGATAAACCTGTCAAAAATGTTCCAAACTGACCCATTATTTGTAATAATGCTGCCCCAGACAAAATGCCAACTATTGCCCTAAATGTTTCTTCTGGATGTGCTTGGACCATTGCAGCAAAACCATTAATAAGTTTTATTATAAATGGCATCAATGGTTCTAATGCCCTATTAATTGTACTCCCAATAACAAATTTAAGATATTCCCAATGTACTCCTAATCTTTGAACTGCTGTGCCAAAGAAACCAGATTCTTGCATTATACGATTAAAAGTGCTTAAAGTAGTTCGTAAAATATTGGTAAATGTTCTCTTAATTGCCATACCCATAAACATCATAGATAATGTTAAACCAAGCATTACACCTTGTGTACCCCTGATACTTCTTCCAAAACTTTTTGTAGTTTCAGAAGTGGCAGCCATAGTTTTTCTTAATCTCAACATATGGTTATTAATTGATGTATATGATGATGCAGATTTTTTTAAAGTATTTAATTTATATGCTGTTGCAGCCCTCAAATTTTGAGTGCCTTTTGCAGTTCTAAGCAATATTTTATTAAACTCGACAGATGCTTTTTTTGCATCTTCCATTGCTTGAATATATGCTTTAGTTTTTGCATCTAACACAACAGTTTGTTTTATAGTTGCCATTTACTTACCTTTTTTATTCCTAAACTTCATGAATGATTTTGATTTCGAATTATTATCTTTAGTTTCATCTTGCTGTTTTTCACGCACTTTTGTTTCATACTCCATCATATTAAGCATATTAAAAATGAAAGGTAATGGTTGTTTTTTTAATGTATGATAATCCCAACCAAATTTACTACAAAGAATATATGAAGCAAATATCCATGGATTTGCTTCATCTTCTTCATTACCTTTATTCCATAATTTTTTTAGTCTATCTTTTAATTTCATCTTGTGGCATATTAACTTCTATTAATTTAGCAATCATTGTAATAAAATTATTAGCTACAAAACTTTTTAGGATATTATTATCCATATCTGGATATGCCAACTTCATTGTTTTCAAACAAAGCCCCGTTATAAGTTTTACATTATCTGGGGATAACATTTCATATAATTTCTTTGCCTGTTTTTGAATAATCTCTAATTTTTTTTTATCACTTAATTTATCAAGTTCCTCTTTAGGCATATGAACCTCATCTGCACTTTCTATCCAAAGAGTTGCAAATTTATAAAAGTCTGGTAAATCTTCATAAAGTAATGGTGGAAATACAAAAATATCTTCACCAATAACTAATTCTGATTCTGGATTTATGTGTTTTTTAAATTTATTTATTGTTTCTGCATTATTCATTTTTCATACCTCCAAATGTTTTTTTTGGTTTATCTTCATTAGTTTCCACTTCTCTCGTTGGTTCTTGCTGTGATGATTCAAGACCTTCAATTCGTGATTCCAATGCAGATATTTTTTCATATAACATCATTGTCTTTGCATCGTAATCAATACTATCTAAAAGTATCTTTAATCCGACGCCCCAATCATTTTTAGAACTAAATCTGCAAAATTTAATAAATCTTTTTATTGTCAATAAATCCACTTCTTTAATAGGAAATGGCTTAACATATGTCATTGCATCAATCCTTTCTTGGATTGGCTTTTTACATTCATTTTCCCTTTGTATTTCTTGCCAAGTTCTAATCCTAACTGGTTCATTACTTGACCTTATTTCTTCACCCACTCGTGGCACTTTTTCATTTTCCATCATCTTCACCTCGTTTGTTCCCCTTTTCTAAAACTATAATAAAAATATTATTTTCTGATTCATAAAATTTACCCCAAGTGAATATTTTATATTCATCACCAAAAGTATCAAATAAATCCATTATATCATAATAATTAAAAAAATGTAAATGCAGTCTATCCCTAAGATTCTTTTCTTTAGGTACAGAAATTATAAGTTTACCACCCTCTTTGAGTACACGATACATTTCTTTCAAACCAACAAGTGGTGATTCCAAATGTTCTATTACTTCTGATGCAATTACAACATCAAATGTGTCGTCTTCATATGGTGATTCTTCAATAAAACCCTCTTTACAACCATCAAAATAATCAAGACAGTTAAGGTTTTCTTCACATCTTTTTACAGCGTTTGGCGATACATCAAAACCACTAAACTTTATATTTTTTCCATCAGATAATTTGTTATAACACCAAATTGGGTATCCATCAAAACAACCACAATCTAATACTTTATCACCATCATTGAAATATCTTGCAAAGAAATTAAACCTTTCAGGAATGTGTCTTTTAATCCTATCTGAAAATTCAGGGATTAAACTATCCATTCTTTTAAAATCTTCATTGTATATATTTTTCCATTCTTCTTTATTCATTTTTCTTCTCTTCCTCTGTCTCTTTTAATGCTTTTAAAAATCTTTCTTTTGAATTTTTATAGTTGTAATATTCACATGCTTCTTTTGCATAGTCTACTACTTTTTTATAAAATGCTTCATCTGTCCATAATTTTTTAATGGATTCTACCATTGCTTTTGTATCATATGGGTCATGTGAAGTAAATGGAAAGCATCTACGCATACTATCTATACGATTACTACCAACCATTGGAACACCAATTGCAGCCATGTCTACTGATGTTCTACCATAAGTATGATAACCACAATAATCTACAACGATTTTGTTTTGGATAATTGATTCAATAAATTGTGGGTATGCCATTGGTGAAATCAAATCATCAAAGTATACTTTTGTCCAGTTTGGAAACTTATCCCTATCTGGCATATATGCGTATAATTTAGAACGATGCTTAATACCTTGCTCTCTTAATTTATATGACCAGATTCCTGGTGTCATGGTATTCCCTTCCCACCAATGAAACAAGTAGCCAATACTATCATTAACATTTTTTCTACCCCATCGTTTCAACATATGAATCCAATGTGGGTGTGGTATACACTTTGCACCTTCAATAAGGTTGCTTGTTTGATATTGTTCTGTGCCAAAGACCATATCTGCTTGTCTTTGTGCGTCATAGTATCTCTGGAAAGGCATATTCCATTGTGGCCATATCTCATGAACATGGTCATTATTCAATACTATTTTTGTTCTTTTATTATCTTTATTTATTCTTCGTCTAACTTCTGAAGCTAATATCTGATCATTTGGACTACCATTAATATGAATTATATCATATTTATTGAAATCATCAACATCATTAAATGCAGATATTTCTCCTTTAAATGCAAATAACCAATTAAAAAATCCACCTCTCCTTGGTACTTCATCAAGACAGTCTTTCATTGACTGTGTTAGTCTACTACAAACTGTTAAATATTTAATCTCTGACATTTTTTATCTCACCATCTATCTTTCTTATCAAATCTTCCCATTTGGTTTTCATTTCAATATACTTTTTTTGCATATCACTAAAATCTTGCTTCAAACTTTTTATTTCATTATTAAGTGAAGATATATCTTCTAAAGCAACATCTAATTCTTTTTCTTTTGAATCCCAAATTCTTTTAATCTGTTCTAATAATTCTTCCATTTCTATCACCAATTTTAATCTTGAATAATGTGTCCTTGTATGACTATATGCAAATGTGTGAGTGTAGTTAAATTATCTCTCACAATCGCTTGAATTTCTTCGGTTTGGGCAGGGTCTACCCGTATAACAACACCATTCTTATTCTGTCCACCAAATGTACGCCTAGATGTTGTTGAATATGCACCAGGTCCTGCCTTACTGGAATCACCATACTCTAAATCAAAAGCCCTGTGCCTAAACTCACCATTATCTTTTGCATTAAACAAGTTTTTATACACAGCATTTTTCTTTCGGAAATATAATCCATTAGTCAATGCAGGTAAGTTACCAAACAATGAATCATCACCAGCACTTGTGTGTTCAATATGTAATATTGCTCTGACTATATCATACTTATTAGTCCCACCCGGAACGAAACTAAAGGTTACTGGCGTGACACTACCATCAACTGCTAAATCACTCTGTGTTCGTCTGACACTTGCCCCAGTTGTGAATGGTTGGTCAATGGGCATTGCTAATGTTATGGTATTTGTGACGACTGCTTTCACTTCCACTTGTAAGAAATAAGCACCTTCAAAAAATTCCAACCAATTACCCACAACCACCCCATGCCCAGCCTCTAATGTGATTGTATCATTATCTACTGTGGTGTCGGTAGCAAGTGTAACATCATTCAAATGTTGGGTTAAGTTCCAATCTAATATTGATGTTGTTTGGTCTTGGATATTTACTGGCACGCCACCATTAGTTTCTATTGGCTCTTTGATAGCAATATCTAAAAATGTTTTTGTTCCACTTTTAGTTATTGTAATATCTGATAATGCACTTTGATTTGCTTTTGCGTTTGTATCATATCCACCTATTGTTTGTCCCATGTTTACCTCTAAAATTATAAAAAATAAAAAAAATAAAAAATTAAATATTTATGCTGCTTTTATCACTAAAACAACAACCATACCACCACCATACGAACACATAGTGATATTATCCGCGACGACAATACCATTACCTGTCAATAATGCATCTAATGCATTTGGTGTAGTTGGTCCATATACTTCTACATCTCCTGCTGCCATTCAAATCACCTTATTTAAGTTGAATAAGCACCAGTCCATGCTGGAGTTGTTGTATTCCATGATAATGCACCACGATATTCTGCAGTTGTTGCTCCACTAATCTGCATAACATTTAATGCTGTTGTTGTTGAATTTGTATATCCCTCAAAGAAGTTTGCATATCCAATTGGGTCTGTTGCTGAAAACTCAAAAGATATTGTTCCTGTTAACATATCATCAGATTCAAATTTCCTTTCAAAGCTAACAGTTTTACAATCAACAAATATCCACCTACCTAAGTTTGAACTGGTTTTGGGTGGTAAATATATTGAACCACTGCTAATCTGTTCACTAAATGGTACAAACCAAACAATAATTCTCCAACTATCTTGTGTGTTGGATGATTTTAAATCAACACCTGCTAATTTGGATGAACCACCTAAGAATGCTTGTGGAAAAGTTCCATCAGTTACAATAACATCCAGATTAACTTTAAATTTATCTTTTGGTTTACTAAACAAAATTTGTTTATTACCAAATGCATATTTAACTTCGGTATTTTCTTCACCACCACTAACATTGATTGCAGTTATTTTACCTTCAACATTCTCAACAGTACTTGCACCATTTCTCTCTAATGTAATTATAACATCTTCTCCTTCATAATGGTCTACTGGCATTTTATATTACTCCTACTTTTTTGATTTCTTTTTATCATTATCATTTTTAATTTTTGGCTCAACTTGTTTAGGTTTACTCTTTTTTATCTTTTTATTAACAAGAACATCATTTATATATATATCACCATTCTGATACTTAACAAATACAAAGCCACGTAAAAGTTTATATCCATCCATATAAATTGGTCTTGAAAAGTTATGTTTATAATATTTTATAATTTTCATTTTTGTTACCTTAATTTTTTTATTACATTTGTAATATCTTGTTTAACTTTATTTTTCAATATATCAATAGTTTCCAATATTGCTGTTTCTCTTGCATTCATTGGTCTAACAACACCTGGATGATTAACTTTATGTGCATAAAACACATGACCACCCCTAACCCATCTCAATTTACTTGAACGAGCAGGTTTGATTGTATGAGCCATTGCACCTTCTTCTACGGCACTTGCGTATGGTGCATACATCTCTATTCTATAACCATTAGTTGCTTTTCTTATACTAATATCTCTCTCTAATCTACCAGGAGATAATTCATTTCTATATCTCCTTTTTCTCCGTATAACTTTACGAATTTGTGATAAAAGTTTACGCGAATAATCTCTTAATGAAACATTCACTGCCCTTGGAATACCAACAATCATCTCATCAAAATTTTTTGTAAAATTCTTGTTCGTTAGTTTAATATTTACTTCTACCATTAATCTATATATTTATAATTAACTTCTATTGAATATGTATGTACATTTTGTGTATCATATTTCCAACTATCATAATCAATGGATGAAAACCATTCACCATCTTTAATTTTTCTTAGTTTATTGGTAGCGAATACAATATATCCTGTATTTAATTTATCAATAACTTCATCAGTTAAAGTTTTTAAGTCTTTCGCCGTTTTATGAAATATATCAATCTGAAAGCCAATACTTGCCCTTTTTATTTGTCCTTTCATATCAATATTTTTGATACTTATGACTGGGGGATATATAATGACTAACGGAAAACCAACATTAGATATAAGTTGGTCATTATAAGCTGAAAATATATTATCCGTAGAAAGTGCGTATAATCCTGTTTGCAAGTGATTATACATAATACTCCACGCTTGGGTGGTTAATTGATTAAATGTCATAGCCATGATTATACCTCTTTTTGCAGAAAGCCAATATGAATGTTCATATTAACTTATGGCAATACTTTTCTTAAAGTTAAAAGTTGTGCAACAGTAACATCTTGAACTCTTATCGGGCTAACTTCTTCAATTTCCCAATCAATAGAATTGGAAACACATTTGCCAAGTTCAGTATATGCCTCTGTACCTTTTACTATCGCTTCATCTTTACCTACATTAAATAAACCTAAATTTTGTACTTCTGAACTACTTATTTGTTCAGATTCTATCCATTTTGTTGTAACAGTAGTACCAGCATAAATCTTTTTCCAATCACCCTCATCAGTATACCATGTTGTACCTTGTGTGGTTATTGGTGCATTATACGACATAGAATTGCCCAATTCATTAATTATTTTATTAACTCTATCTTGTATAACATTAGCATTCATTGGTTAACTGCCTCAAACATTAAATTTTTAGTACTTAAAGTGTATCCTAATGATGCCATATCTTCTTTTGCAGATTCTAAAAACAGATCTCTCATTTCTCTTATTTGTGTACGACCAACACGGATTGGACCAATACCAAAATCAGATGATGAAGATGAACCTAAAACTTGATTACATACATAAGCATCTGCAAGATTCCTTATAGGAGAATCATAACCAGTTGTAGTCCCAGTCAATACAGATATTTTACTACCTGCTTTTGTTATTAATGAAGATGCTGCAGTAGTTCCATTATTTAGATTATCATATACTTCACCACAATCTGCTTGTAAATCTGCTAAACTAACTACCATTCTTTAATTCCTCTTTATATTGTTTCCATGCAGCTGCTGCCTTTGTCAAATCACCATTATATTCTATAACAAAGTCTTCATGTGTCTTCTGTTCTTCTTTTGTTTCAATTTTAAATTCAGCAATAACATCATTAAAAACAATAATTGAGATATTATCTTTTAGTGATAAAGCAATTTTATCACTAACTTGTATTGCAGTCTTTGGTGGCAATACACCCACACTTGGGTGTCTAAAATTTGCACCAGCTTCTTTATTTAGTATATATTTCATTTTAACCTTTTCTTGTTACTGTACTCAATATACCAATTTTACTTTTAACAAATTTTTCTAAATCTGCTACACTTTTATAAATGATATAATTTCCTTCTTCATCTTTACCACCAATATTTTCGGCAATAATCCATTCTTTTGTTATACCAAGATTACTTGTATGTTTCTTTCTTGAAAGTATTGTTTTTCCATCAGTGGTTTTTCCAGATTTAGCAAAGTTTTTACATAGTGCATACATTGCCAAATATCTTTTTAAAACATGTGAATTACCAGACTGCGCCCACAGCCAAACCTTATGCATACAACCCTCTTTTGTTAAGTTTCCAGGATTGTTATTAATTATATTCTCATCAACATCAGTAAATCTCACATTTTTACCTATATTTTTTTGAGTTAAATCTACAAAATCATCAACCATTCTCATTCACCTTTTTTTGTCTTTCATTAATTATAATATATAAAAAAAATAAAAAAAATTTATTTTTATGTTTAAGCTGCACTCAATCCTACAGAACCAATGTTCTTTAAAATCAAGTATCTTTTGTTGCTAATACCTAGTAATACAAGTACTTCACTTGCAGCATTAAAAGTTGCCACATTATTTGTTCCATCAAATGTACCCTGTGCTAAAGTAACTGTATGTCCTTGTGTACCAGCATCAATTTGGGATATAACAAGTATCCTTCCAATCATTGGTTGAGTTAATGTCATAGCCAATGCAGACGATGCTTGGTTTAAATCTACAACATTATCTCCGTCAGCTATTGCACCACTCGCAGTATATGCAACAGAAGTCACTGCTGCTGCTTGTGTATTCAATTGTGATGAATACATAAAGCCCTTAGAATGACCTTTTTTAAATTCCCTTAGTGCTAAAACCATCTAAACACCTCTACAAAGTTGTTATTTCAGATACTGCGTTTTCGTAAACATATCTTACTGCTATTCTTTGAGTTAAAGTTATTTCATTTGAATCTCTTGCAGCGTTGAAAAATCCACGAATTGTTATTGGTCTCTTTTCTACTATTACAAACGCTTTGCTTCTATCTATAACATAACCGAGTTTTTCTGAAACATTGTTTGATACAATAACTCTCATACCAGCTATCCTTCCAATCAATCTTGTTGATGGATTGTTTACACCAGATTCATTTGCCAAAGTAAATGAAGATATGTTATATATATCATCTTCAAGCTCTGCGCCTATAATAAAATCAGTTGGGTCATGATTATCAGTCCTAAGATTTTTTACAGCTTCTGTTATGTCTGTTACTGCCAAAGTTGCATTTGAATTAGCGACATCATGACTTGCAGCAGTTGATGCAGCATCTAATTGTGCTACAATAAGTGCCTCTTCATTATCTGCAAATTCATAAGCAGCCGTGTTCAAATTCAAACCAATTATATCCCATTGAGCGTCTTCTCTCAATTCTTCAGATACCATAACTCTAACACCATACTTAATTGGAGTTATGTTGAATCCTGAGTACTGTTCTGCACCTAGTGGTACTTCTGCACCTTCACCAACTCTATTAATAGTCATAGAATCTGGAGTTTGTACTGAGAAATATAGAGAACTACCCTTAATAGGTCCAATTCTTTTCATTGCCAATGCACTAAGAACAAGCTTCTTTCTGACTGCCATAAGCATTTCAGAATAAAGTGTTCTTGGTATCAAATATGAAGATGTTGAACTTCCCGCACTAGCACTTGCAAAATCTGCACCATCAGTTTTTAATATTGTTCCACTTACCATTTATTTTCACCTAATATGTTAATTTCCAAGCTATATACTTGCCTGTTGCTGAACCACCAGTTAGTGCTTTACCAATAGTAAAGTGTCCACTTCCTAAAAGTAGTGTAGTTCCTTGATCTAATATTGCTGTTACTCTATTTGCAGTTGTTGCTGCTGCCATAATATGGTTTCCTGCTTCAGTATTTGCATGTACTGGGCTAACGAAAACTCCCTCTAAATATACTTCACCGTATGAATCTACTGC
>Ga0224501_10002193_pt1 | contig 15275 bp, 10 predicted proteins | sample SF_Oct11_sed_USG_4_FD_169105 | JGI IMG/M metagenome (GOLD analysis project Ga0224501, IMG submission 169105) | Sediment microbial communities from San Francisco Bay, California, United States - SF_Oct11_sed_USGS_8_1 | ecosystem: Environmental > Aquatic > Marine > Sediment | place: USA...
GGCCCAGCGGGAGCTGGCCCGGCGGCTGCCCGCGGGAACCCCGGCGGTGCGGTTTTATCAGGAGGACTCCCGGCTGCTGCCCTCGCTGCACTGGGGCGTGGTGGATCATGTGATTACCAGCCCGCCCTATCCGGGAACATACGATTATTTTGAGCAGCACCGGCTGCGCATGGAATGGCTGGGGCTGGACCAGGAGCCGTTTTTGAAGGGGGAGATGGGCGCCCGCCGGGAGGGTGTGGGGGATTCCTGGAGTGAATCCCTGCGCGAAACGATGCTGGCCCTGGCGCGGGTGGTGCGTCCGGATGGGAATGTGTTCATTGTGCTGGGGGACTGGCTCAGGGATGATCACGCCGTGGACGGTTCGGCCCAGTTGGTCCGGGTGGCCAGGGAGAAGGGCTGGCGGCTGGAATCCAGAGCCTCGGTGCGGCGAGAGATTTTCAGCAAGGTGGAGTCGAAGGCCTACGCCCGACGTGGCAAGTGGGAGCATCTGCTGCACCTGAGGCGTGCCACGGCGCCCGCTATGTCTGCCGTGGAGGAGCCCCCTGATCCGGATGGGGGGGGAACCCCGGATGCCGGCAACCAGAAGGCCCCGCCGCCGCGCCGGGGAAAGCGATAAAATACTTGGCTCATGCGGGTGTTTTGGTTTAATCTTAGGCATTCCTATCAGGAACAGTACTGGTGTCAACCGCAGTGAGTGCTTCCCGTTTTTCTTTGTGGAGCCTGCCGCGGGAGAATGTCCGGTTGGCGGGGGAAGAGGCCATGCGGGCGAGTGTGCAGTTGCCCGGCGGGTGTATATGGGAAACATGGGAACCAACAGGTATAGAGAAACATGAGCGATGCTGAAAACGATATTGAAGTGAACAAGGAACTGGACTGCCGGGGACTGGGCTGCCCCATGCCTATCCTGAAGACCAAGAAGGCCATTGAGGAGCTGGAGAGCGGACAGGTGTTGAAGATGACCGCCACGGAACCCGGTTCCACCGCCGTGGTAAAGGACTGGACCAGCCGTTCCGGCAACGAGCTTCTGCGCCATGAAGCAAAGAACGGCGAGTTCACCTATTTCATCCGCAAGAAGTGACCGGGCCGTTCAGGGATTTGGTGGCTCCCCGCGAAAGCGGCGGGGCATGACATTTATCATTTTTCACCCCCCGGGGTGTATAGTAAATCTCAAGGTCAGGCCCAGGAAGCGGAGGCTGAAGGGACGCCAAGACCAAGATGGCTTCCCGATGGCTAAGAACTGACCTGAAGCGAGAACAGAGACAAGGCCAACGCCCATGCAGAACGTGATTCACAACCGGTTTGATCAGGTCCGAAGAAGCGGCGAGAAGTCCGCCCGCCCGGCCCTGGCTTCCCGCGCCCGCGGGAACGGCCGGATCAGGTGGAGCGCGAGCATGATGGCCTGGCTGGCCCTGGCCGTTTTTGTGGGCCGCATCTTCCTGGTCATGCCCGGCATGATGAACCCGCAGCAGGGTATAACCGGGTTGAATCCGGATCTGGACCCCGCCCTGGCCGCCGAGCTTGGCACCCTGGCCGAGGTCAGCTGGTGTGGGCCCAAGTTCAGCCTCGCGGCGCAGGAAGATCAGGACGAGGACGGTCTGCCGGGATCCTCACCCGAAACCGGCAGGGAAAACTGCCCCGTCTGCTTTACGCTGGCCGGGGGAGTGTTCCTGACCGCCGCCACAGTGGAACTGAACACCGCCTCGGTGGAGTACCCCCGGGTGCCGGTGCCCGCTACCATCCTGCTGCCCCTTTCCCGGCGGCATCTTGAGACATCATCACCCAGAGCGCCCCCGCTCTACTCGTAATTCCCTACGGAAGGAACCGCAGTTTCCGGTCGGCCGTGGCTGACGGTGCGAAACAGAACGCACCGTGGACAGTCATGCATCCGGAAGCAGCACAGATATGGCCCGTCAGTTGAGGGCCCCGTTCCTTCTGCCAGCCGCCCCGGGGCGGCAAATATTCACTTACAGAGTTGTGTGCAGCCACAAGCCCGGCCGGACCATGGGTCCGCGGGCCTTTCGGCTGAGCCATGAAATTCCCGGCCCCTTGCCGCAAAAGGGGCGGTGCTCAGAAGAGGCGGTGTTACCGCCCCGGACGAAACGACAGGGCCGGGGAGCGGCGGCTGTCCCGTTATTACCCAGGGGATTTACCCGAGGGACGGCCAGCGGAAAAAAGCCGGACAAAAGGGATGGTGCAGGTCCGGGATTTTGTTAATTTTTTTTGGATATTTCAGGATAATCATGAAAAAGCGTCACATTAAACTTTCGGTATTATTGCTGGCTGCTCTGGCGGCCTTCAGCACCTACGGCTGCGACAGTTCAGAGGAAGCCAGCTCGTCCAACGACACGGCGGTCTGCATGGGCTGTCACGATGGCACCACGGATACAGGGTCCAAGATTCTCTGGGCCAAGTCGGGCTGGGAGGACTCCGGCCATGCCCAGGGCCAGCGGCTGCCCATTATCGACACCTATGCCACCTTTGATGGATCCGGGACCTACCTGGGCCTGGAGGAGAACATCATCGGCTGGGAATGGAGCGGCTCTCATGCCTTCATGGGCAACGGCTCCAGCTGCCAGTACTGCCATGAGCACAGCGGCTTTGTGAATCAGTGGACGGGTGGCTATCCCGAACCGATCGCCACCGGCAACACGGCCATCGACGGCCTGCCCGAGTTCACCACTCCCTGGGAAATCGAGGGCGAGGTGATCCTTCAGCCGGCCCCTCCGGGATGCTCCACCTGTCACGCGCCTCATAAGAACGGCAACTTCGAGCTGACCATTCCCAACGGCACGGTGGTGCAAACCCAGGGTCTGGGCGCCTACTCCAAATCCCGGGGCAACATCTGCGCGGGCTGTCACAAGTCCCGTGTGATGAACGGCCGCACCAACATGTTCACCGACGTCAACGACCGGCTGTTGTCTTCCCTGCTGACGGACATGACCTCCGTCTCGCATTTCGGGCCGCATTACGGCACCCAGACCGACGTGCATCTGGGAACCTCGGCCGCCACCTATGCCGGCAAGACCTACACCAACCACGAGCACTCCACCAGTGACGATGCCAATTGTGTCACCTGCCACATGAACCTGCGCACCGACATGATGAGCCACCTGTCCTCCACCCTGGGCGGGCACAGCTTTGAGGTCACGGCGCCCATGCGCGGCGGGGAGAATGCCAATTACGGGGGCTGCGAGGGCAGCGCCTGTCACGACATTATCCGACCGGCTGATCTGACGGCAGCCACCCAGGCTGCGGCCGATGGTTATATCCGAAAGGACATGAAGGTGTTCACCTACACGGTTGGAGGAACGGCCCATAACACCATGGCCAAGATGAACGCCATCATGGTCAAGCTGGCTGACCCGGACAACGGCTGCGCCGGTCTGCTCAACGATGCCTTCGAGGCGGCCACGGTTGATGCCTCAGGAGCGGACATCGGCGGCAGCAGCATCAAATTCAAAAATGATGTGTACGAGCGCTGTCACATATCCAGCTACACCGTTGCCACCGGCGAAACAATTCCCGCCGTCGACCCGGCAACTGTGGACGTGGATGCCGATCCCTCGGTGCGCATCCTCAAGGCCCTGTGGAACTTCGAGACCATCGCGGCCGACAAGAGCCAGGGTCAGCACAATCCGAGCTTTGTGCTGCAACTGCTCTATGACACCTGCGAGGACGTGCACCTGCTGACCGGCGGTGCCAATGACGCAGCCGCCATTGACGCGGCCTGCAACAACCTGAGCACAAACCGTCCGTAACGGTTTCTCCTCCTCCGGCCCGCCTCCGATCAGGCGGGCCGGAACATATTTTGGCCTCCGCCAACAACCGGGAGGCCCTTGAAATTCCCCGCCGCGCCGACGACCACGGCCGGCGGGGATTGCCACCAGGGCAAAGCGGTATTGAAGACGACCAGCAGGATTACAAGCGCAGTACGGCCCTCACCAGGCCACCATCGGCCCGCTCTCGACCAGGCGGGCATGCAGCAGGCGTTCCGCTTCCGACCAGACGGAACGCAATAGTATCGGCCCGTCCCCCCCAGATACAGGGGCCGGAATAACTCCCCGCCGTACCGCCGACCACGGGCGGCGGGGAAGTTATCGCCGCAGGTGCTGTTCTTATAGTTTTTTCCGCCGGCCTCCACCCGGCCGGCCAAGGCCCGCTTTCCACTTACTCGCGGGTCTTACTTGAATCCCCGTCGGAAAGGTTTCCCAGAACTTTTCGGCGGGGTTTCTTGTTTTTCCAGTCCCACACCCACCGGGTTCAGATCCCCCGATTAATTTGCAGCCGGGAGTATTTGTGCTGCCGGGGCAATAGGATTTATCATGTAGTCATCACCAAGGGCGCCCGCGCCATTTTTTTTAACGGGCAGGCCGGAAGCCCGGCCGCCGGATCAACACCAGCAGCAGGAGCAGACCCCATGGATTCCCAAGCGACTATGCAGGGCGTTTTCGCCCCGGTAACCACACCCTTCGGGGAAAGCCTGCAGCCGGATGTGGGCCGGCTGGCCGCGCATTGCCGCTGGCTGCTGGACCAGGACTGCGGAGTAGTGCTTTTCGGCACCACCAGCGAGGCCAATTCGCTTTCCCTGGAGGAGCGCCTGGAAACCCTGGAGGCCGTCCTGGAGGCGGGGCTGCCCCCGGTCCGGGTCATGGCGGGGACCGGCTGCTGTTCACTAACCGAGACGGCCCGGCTCAGCGCCCGGGCGGTGGAACTGGGCTGCGGGGGCGTGCTGATGCTTCCTCCGTTTTATTACAAGGAAGTCTGCGACGAGGGACTGTTCCGCTACTATGCCGAAGTCATCGAGAGGGTGGGGGATTCACGCCTGAGGGTCTATCTGTACCACATCCCCCCGGTTTCAAAGGTGCCTTTGTCCCTGGCCCTGATCGAAAGACTGCACACGGCCTATCCGCAGGTCGTGGCCGGGATAAAGGACAGCGGGGGCGACTGGAATAACACGGAAGCCATCCTGAGGGCCTTTCCGGGATGGGGGGTGTTCACCGGCACGGAATCCATGCTGCTGAAAAACATGAGAGCCGGCGGCGTGGGCTGCATCTCCGCCACGGTGAACATCAATCCCGGCCCCATTCAAAGGCTCTGGCTGGGCTGGCAGGACCCGGGTGCCGACGCCGCGCAGGAGGAACTCAACGCCGTGCGCCTGATCCTGCAGAAGTATCCGCTGATCCCGGCGCTCAAGGCAGTGCTGGCCCATTACCGGGGCGATGAGGCCTGGCGGCAGGTCCGCCCCCCACTGGTATCCCTGGATGAGCTTCAGTCCAGGGAGCTGGTCTCCCGGCTGGAGCAGACCGGGTTCAACCTGGAGGGCTGAAAGGCATGGAATCGGGTGCGCCTTGAGTACTAACTTCCAGGACATGGCGGTGCTGGCCGCCCTGTGGGCTGCCTACTGCGGACTGCATTCCCTGCTGGCCACCTTCGCCGTCAAGCGGCTGGTGAGCAGGGTAGTTCCCGCCCTGGCCGGGTGGTATCGCGCCGCATATTCACTTTTCGCCCTGCTGACCCTGATTCCTCTCCTGGGGCTGATGGAACGCCTGGGCGGCGAACCCATCTGGCTCACTCCCTCCGCCCTTAAATGGACGTTGCTGCCCCTGGCGGGCCTGGTTATCGCCTGGTCCCTGCGGGATTACCCCGTGGGGGAGTTTCTGGGGTTGCGCCCTGCCCCACTGGAGGTTCCCGGCGAAGCGGGTGCCGGCGGACCCGGCGTGGCGTTCGTGCTTGGCGTTCCGCACCGCTTTGTCCGGCATCCCTGGTATGCCTCCGCCCTGGCCGTCATCTGGGTGCGCGACATGGACCAGGCCCAGCTGGTCAGCGCTGCCTGCTGGAGCCTGTATATCCTGGTGGGGCTGAGGCTGGAGGAGGCCCGCCTGGAAGCTCTGATCGGCGAGCCCTACCGGCTCTACCGGGAGCGGGTTCCGGCTCTGGTTCCCAGCCCCTGGAGGTACCTGGGACGCCGGGAAGCCGACAGGCTGCTCCGGGATGCGGCCGGGCCCGTGGCGGCGAACCAGCGGAGTTGATTTTTTTGAACCGCCAAGCTTGATATTTTATCATTATGAATGCATAGTGCCTTATCCGGTACGGAAATCCGGTCCACCATCCGGTTTGGACCATGATTGAGGCCCCATTCTTCAAGGCACTCAAGGATTTACAAACCTGCACTGTGGGCAGGTTTTTCTGGACAACGAAACAGGCTGGTGGCCGCACCGGGCAGACACGAAGCACAGGTGCACGGGCCGCCACTGATTCAAGCCGGTTATCCGATAAGTATTATCCGGGGAAAATGATCCCGCGGGATGGCTGGCGTGGAAAAGACGTGCTACATTTCTAGTAACACGTGAGGGAAATCAAAAAAAAACGGGGGAGGAGCGGACAGGCCCCGGGAAGGCCTGGTGACGCTGGATTACGACATAAACAACTAAACCGCATCCTGCGTAATAAGGATGAAATGAGCCTGCTGGATATCGCCTACACTCCGGCGCCAGTAATCGGTCGCCGGGAAACTGTGAGGGACGCCGTTGCCGTCACCATGCCCGAAGGCTGTGACGCCGTGGTAGTGGTGGATGAAGAGGAACTGGTTGGAATCATGACCTCCCGCGATATCATGCTCAAGGTGGTATTGCGTCGCGAGGACCCGGAATCGGTGCTGGTTGAGCAGGTGATGAGCGCCCCCGTGGTGACGATCCATCAGGACGAGACGCCGGAAAAAGCTCTGGCCATGATGCTGGAGAACAATATCCGCCATGTGGTGCTGATTGACAGACGGAAAGTTACCGGGCTGATTTCCCAAAGGCAGCTCCTGGGAAAGATTGTGAAGGAACAGTCGGAGAGCCTGGAATACCTCGCTGCATTTCTCTCGGTTGAGGGCTCAAGGCACTGACGTCCCTGGGCTTCCGTAAGGCGCGAAAAGTTGAGTTTAACCGCAAAACCGCCCTTTACCGGGGTATTTCCCGGCTGGGCTGACAAGTAGGACGGATTGGGTATGGATACACAGAGCATTTTGCTGGCCGTGGGGCTGATGGCGGCGCTGGGACTGGTTCTGTCCACGATTCTTGCCGTGGCCAACAGCAAGCTGCACGTTTACGAGGACCCGCGCATCAATCAGGTGGACGGACTGCTGCCCGGTGCCAACTGCGGTGCCTGCGGGGTGCCGGGCTGCCATGCCTTTGCGGAAAAGGTGGTGTCCGGCGAAATGAGCCCCGGCTTGTGCACCGTCAGCAGCGAGGATGCCCGGGAGAACATCGCCGAACTGCTGGGGGTGGATGTGGGCGGCGAGGACAAGCGGGTGGCCCGCCTGGCCTGTGCCGGAGGCACCAACGTGGCCCGTCAGCGGGCCCGCTATGTGGGCGTGGAGACCTGCCGCTCCGCAAATCTGGTGGCTGGCGGCGGAAAGGGCTGCGCCTGGGGCTGCCTGGGACTGGCCGACTGCATGGTGGTCTGCGATTTCAACGCCATCGTGATGAGCCCGGAGGGGCTGCCGGTGGTGGACGAGGATCTCTGCACGGCCTGTGGTGACTGCGTGGATATATGTCCCAAGGACCTGTTTTCGATCCAGTCGGTCAACAACAGGCTCTGGGTGGCCTGCGCCAACGAGGCCTTTGGAGATGAGGCCGAGAACGAATGCGAGGTGGCCTGCACCGCCTGCGCCAGATGCGCGGCGGACGCGCCTGTCGGCGTGGTGGAAATGTTGCGCAACCTGCCCCGCGTGGACTATTCACGCAACGATGAAACCAGCGAGAAAGCCATTCAGCGCTGTCCCACCGGGGCCATCGTCTGGCTTTCACCCCGGCGTGGTCTGATCAAGGGACGAGAAGCCAAGCCCATAGTACGCCAGACACCCCTGCCCCTGGGGTGATCGGGGGGCGGCGGCAAGATTATGGAACAGGGCGGGCCCGGACATTTACAGGCGGTCCCCCGAACAGCCCGGAAGCAACTGGCCGGGCGCCGGATACAGATGAATCCGGACAGGTTGCTTTGAGGTAGTAAATAATAAATACACAATAATATCAATCTGCTAAGGAGTGCGCCCAAAATGCGCAGACCAAAGTTTTTACAAAAAAAGACCTCCCAGCCCAAGGGCCGAAGTGAAGTCATGAGCGGCATGTCAGCCGCAGCCTCCCTGGAGGCGGATATTTCGGAAGCCGTGGTGCTGCCCGCTTCCGGCGGCAGCCAGTCGGTCGCCGTGGAAAACCTGGCCGGATTGCTGCGCAACGCCGGCACCCCGCGCGGCGATGATGCACTGGGCCGGATACCCGGTCGGGCCGGCTGGGGGCGCTCCGTGAAGATCATCGAGGCTTCAGACGGCCCCGGTGCCGTGGCCGCCCTGCTGGGCCTGGGGCTCAGCGGGCTGCGTTGCAGCGCGGTCATGTCCGTGGACGCCCTGTCCCGGGCGCGGGGAAGCCTGCAGGCCGCCGCCGCCCAGGGCGTGCCCCTGGTTATTCACGCCCTGCTGGATTCCCAGGGCGGATCATCCGACTCTGCGGCTGACGCGCTGAACTCCCTGAGCGGCTGCGGCTGGTTCATTCTCCATGCCCCGGACGCCCAGACTGCCGCCGATCTGACTGCCGTGGCCCGCAGGGTGGCCGAGGAGGCCCTGCTGCCGGGCATAGTGCTCCAGGAAGCAGGCTTCACCGCGGAGTGCCTGGAAAAAATCACCATGCATGAAGGCGAAGAGCTGGCCCAATACCTGGGCCAGCCCGGCGACGAGATCACAGCCTATACCCCGGCCCAGCGCATGACATACGGTCAGCAGCGCCGCCGCATTCCTGACCGCATGAACGTGGATTCACCGGCGGCTGCGGGAATGGACGCTCCGGGTGGGCTGGCCTCGCGGGCCGCTGCGGCCCGGGGAGCGTTCTTCCATGGCGGGCTCTCCGAAAGAATCGCCAGGGCAGCCCAGGACTATTCGGCGCTGGTCGGACGTCCCGTTTCGCCCGTTACCACCCATGAAGCCTCTGGCGCGGATTATCTCATCCTGGCCCAGGGCGCGGCCGTGGGCACTGCCCGGGCTGTGGCCCGGAGTCTTTCCGGGGCCAAGGGCTCCCGGGTGGGCGTGCTGGGCTTGAATCAGGTCAGCCCCTTCCCGCGCGGTGCGGTGGCCCGGCTGGCCAGGAGCTCCAAGGGACTGCTGGTGCTGGACCGCTCCGGGGCCTTTCCGGCGCTGGAGGACGACGCCTCGGGAGGCGACGCCCCCATGCTCAAGGAGATGCGGGCCCTGTTGCAGGCCTGCCTTGACAACGGCTATTTCAAAAACCGCGGAGGTTCTTCCTCCGGCGATGGCCAGCTGCCTGTGTACTCCCAGGGCAGCGACGCCCCCCCGCTGTTTTCAGCCCTGTACGGGGCGGGCGGGGAGCCGCCTTCCCCGGGTGCCCTGCTGGCGGCCGCGGAGAACATGCTTCCCGGCGGCGTGGGGAAAAGGACGGTATTTCTGGACACTCCCTTTCTGAGGGATCAGGCCGCCACCCCCAAGGAGGAAATATACCTGCAGACGGTGGGCGACTCCTACCCCGGGCTGGATAAGCTGGGTCTTGCCGGAAACCGCGATTCCGCCGTGCAGCCGGGACAGGAACAGCTTTCCATCAGAATATGCTCCCGGGGCGGCCAGGGTCTTTTCACAGCCACCGAGAGCCCGGCCCGTCTGCTGGCCGCGCTGAAGAGCCTGCACGTCAAGGTCTGGAGCGATCCGCCCCAGGCGGCGCGCGGAGCCAGATCCAACGCGTCGGCCCGCCTGAACATCCTGGCTTCTGCCGGGGATATACCGGGCAACTTCGCCCCCGGGCAGGTGAACATCACCGTCTGCACCCGCTCCGGCTCCCTGGCCGGACCATTGCGGGGCCTGGCGCAGGAGGGGGCGCTGATACTGCTGGCCACCCCCGACGAAGCGCGCCAGCGGCTGGCGGCCCTGTCAGCCGCTGAGCTGGGAACGCTGACCGGCAAGGCCGTCACCGTTTATGCCCTGGATACCGCTGCCGCCCAGGGGGAGGCCCTGTCCGCCGATGAACAGAGAACAGTCGCCGGCAGGCTGCTCACGGGAGCGCTGCTCAGCCTGCCCGCCGTGGCCGGGCTTACCGGACTGCGTGGCAAGGAACTCACCAAGGCCCTGCGGGCCTTTTTACCGGACTGGCACGAGGTGGATGGCGACAACGCCATGCGCGAGGCGGGAGTGCACCTGGAGCAGATACAGCGTGGCGGCGATTCCCTGGTGGAAGTCGCCCCTCCGGCGGCACCAGCGGAGGAGGCCGCGGCCACAGCCACCCAGGCACAACTCATTCCCGAGGTGCTCAAGGCCCGTCCCGAGGGCGAGGCACCCCTGCTGGACCCCCATCGCTTCTGGGAAGGCGATGTACGCCGGTTTGCCGCCGAGGGACAGCGCGGAGTGCTGGCCACGCCCTTCCTGGGCGCGGGCATGTATCCCGCCGCCACGGGTGCGCTGGCCAACCGCAGCCCCAACCGCCGGGTGCAGCCTCAGTGGCTGCCCGAAAAATGCACCGGTTGTGGAGCCTGCTGGACCGTTTGTCCGGACGGCGCCCTGCCCGCCCGGGTCAACACGGCAGGGGAAATCCTACAGACGGCCCAGGCCCGTCTTCTGGCCGGCGGTCAGTCCGCCGAACACCTTCCCCGCGCGGTGCGCCCCCTGGAGGGCAAACTGAACGAGGCCCTGGCTGCGGCCGGGCCGGGCCATGCCGTGGCCGGCTGCATTCCCGCCGCCATCCCCGCCGCCATTCAGGGCAGCCGGGTGACCAGCGCGGAAAAGGAACAGCTGGAAGGTGAACTGGCCGCGCTCCAGGGACTTCTGGAAGGCGTTCCCATGGCCGTTACCGAGCCCTTCTTCGTGAAGAACGGCTCCGGCATCCTGACCATAGCCCTGGATCCGGACCGCTGCACGGGCTGTCTGGCCTGTGTGAGCGCCTGCGCCGAGAAGGCCCTGGATACCATTCCCCGGGAGGAAGCCGACCTGGAAGCCCATCGCAATGCCCGGGACTTTCTGCGGGCCCTGCCGGACACCCCGGCGGCATATCTGGAATGCGGCGACCCCGCCGAGGCCCCCGGCCTGGAGCGGCGTCTGCTGTCAGCGCGCGCACAGCTATCCGGCGGGGGCGGCTCCACGCTGCCCGGCGCCTCGGAACGCACTCTGCTGCGCCTGTTCACCGCCATGGTGGAGAGCACCATGCAGCCCCGCGTGGCAGGCTATATCGGGGAACTGGAGGAGCTTATCGCCGAACTGGAGCAGCATATCCGGCTCAATCTGGCCGTGGACGTGAAGGACCCCAAGGCCCTGCAAAAGGCCGTCAAGAAACTGGGAGCCGACAACGGGGGCGAGTTTACCCTGGCCGAGCTATCCCGGCAGGTGGACCGGGACGGCAAGCCGGTGGATACGGACTGGGTGACCTTTGTCACCGGGCTGCTTTCCGGACTGAAGGATCTGCTGGCCCGCTACCAGGGCGGAGCTCTTTCTCCGGAGACCCCGCGGGCCTCGCTGGCCATGGCCGCCGCGCCCGCCACGGGAGCCGCCGAGTCGTCCTGGGCGCCTGCCTGGCCCTTCAATCCGTTTCCCTTCCCCTGGACGGCCCTGCCGGGTATCGCCGGCGCGGAATCTCCGGCGCTGGCCCTGGGATTGTTCGAGGGACACACCGAGCGGATGGCCCGGGGCTTTCGGCTGGTGCGTCAGGCCCGGCTGGAGATCGCCGGCAAGTACAACCCGGAAATTCACGACGGATTCTTCGCCCGCTTCGGCTGGCAGGAGTTCTCCGAGGACGAACTCAACCTGTGTCCGCCCCTGGTGCTGGCCGCCGATGATGCCGCCCTGAACGGGCAGGGGCAGGGTGCCCTGCGTCATCTGCTGGCCTCGGGACGCCCCGTCAAGGTGCTGAACCTGGACGGCGGCTCCTGGCGCTCGCTGGCGGGCCGGTCTTCCGCCCACACGGTTCTGCCCGAGGGGCAGGACGCGCCCGCGCTGGGCAGTCTGGCCGGACGGATTGGCGTCCTGAGCGGACCGCTGTCTCTGCTGGCCGCCCCCGGTGGAGGAAATGCCTTCATCATGCAGGGCGGGCTGGGAGATCTGCCGCATCTTCTGCAGGGCTTCATAGACGGGCTGAACCACCCCGGGCCGGCGCTGTTCAGCGTTTATGCCGCCGACCTCAATCCCGATGGCTCAACCTCCGCGCTGGCACAGGTCCAGTCCCTGCTGGCCTTGAAATCACGCGCCCACCCTGCCCTGCGTTATGATCCGGGAGCCGGGGAAACACTGCCGGAGCGCCTGACCCTGGCCGGCAACCCGGACACCGATGAACCCTGGGCCGGACACGCCCTGGTTTGTCTGGATGCTTCCGGCCAGCCTTCCAGCCGGGAGATTACACTGACCTTTGCCGATTACGCCGCCACGCTGCCCGCGCTGGCCCATCATTTTTCCCCTCTGCCCGGCGGCGAGAGCGCTGGCGTGCCGGTGGTGGATTATCTGGAGATGGACGCCGAGGAGCAGCAGGAGAACACCCCCTATGTGCTGGCCGTGGATGTGCACGGCGTCCCCCGCGCCCTTCAGGTTTCCCGGGCTGTGGTGGAGGCCGCCGCCGAGCGGCTGGCCGCCTGGAGGATGCTGCGATCCACGACCCGGGAGGATGTGGTGCCGGTGGATACCGATGCCATTGCCAGCCAGGCCCGGAGCGAGGTGGTGGATACCGTCTGGCAGAACCTGGTCGAACTGGCTCGTTCCTCCGAGGGCAACGGAGCCAAGGCCGGCGCGGGGTCGGCGGATCAGGGCTCCATTAACCAGCCGGAGCAGACCGGCGCGGCTGGTGGAGGTGATTAGAGATGTCAGGGTTTTCCATGGCAGACATACCGGTGCTGCGGCACCTGTCGCCGGTGCGGTCCTTTCCCCACGGGATACATCCCCCCGAGGAAAAGGACGCCACGCGCTCCCTGCCCATCCGCAGGTTCCCCTTCGCGCCCTTCCTGGTGCTGCTGCTTTCGCAGCACGCCGGGCGCCCGGCCAGGCCGGTGGTGCGGGAGGGCCAGGAGGTGGCCCGGGGCCAGCCCGTGGCCGAGGCCGATGGCTTCGTCTCGGTGCCCATTCACGCCCCTGCCTCCGGGATTATCCGCAAGGTCGGCCACGCCCTGGACATGGACGGCAGGATGGCCCCGGCCATTGTTCTTGAGCCCTACCCCGGCTCGGATCAGTTGGTGGCCTGGGGCAAGGACCGCGACCCGGATTCGATGAGCCCCCGTGAGATCGTGGGCGCTATCCGCGACATGGGCATGGTGGGGCTGGGTGGAGCGGCCTTCCCCGCCCATGTGAAGTTCACCCCGCCGGAGGGCCGGGTGATCGACACGCTGATCATCAACGCGGCCGAGTGCGAACCCTATCTGACGGCGGACCACCGCGTGATGCTGGAGATGCCGGAGAAGGTGCTGCTGGGCACGAGCCTTATCCAGAAGGCCCTGAAGGCGTCCCGGGCCCTGATCGCCATCGAGGACAACAAGCCCGATGCCATCGCCCGCATGCGCGAGGCATTGGCCGAATTCCAGAGCGGCAATGGCGCCGGGAACATGGAGGTCCGGGTATGCCGCACCAAGTATCCCCAGGGCGCGGAAAAAATGCTCACCAAGGCCCTGCTGAACAGGGAGATTCCGTCCGGCGGCCTGCCCGCGGACATCGGGGTCATGGTGTCCAATGTCACCACGGCCTCCGAGATCGGTACGCTGCTGCCCCGGGGCCAGGGACTGATCGAGCGGGTGATCACCATCACCGGACGTGGAGTGGAGCGCCCCGGCAACTACCTGATGCCCATCGGCACTCCGCTGAGCTTCATCCTGGAGCAGGTGGGTATGAAGGGCCAGGCCCGCGAGGTGCTGTTTGGCGGCCCTATGATGGGCAAGGCGGTGGCCTTTGTTGAAACACCGATAACCAAGGGCATATCGGGCATTGTGGTCATGGAGGAGGAAGAGCTGCCGCGCAAGTCCAGGGTCTATCCCTGCATACGCTGCGGTGAGTGCATCAACGTCTGCCCGATGTATCTGAACCCGTCAACACTGGGCCAGCTGGCCCGGAAAAACCGGTTTGACGAAATGGCGGAGAGCCTTAATCTGTTCGATTGCTTTGAGTGTGGCTGCTGCTCGTATGTGTGCCCGGCCAACATTCCCCTGGTGCAGTCCTTCCGGCTGTCCAAGGCGGTCGTCCGGGAAAGGATGGCGGCTAAATGAGCATGTTTGAAAAACAAGGCGGCCAGAAGTATCTGGACATGGAACTGCGCACCTCGCCCCATTATTCACGCGGGGTGGATGTACCCCAGATAATGCGCAACGTGGTCTACGCGCTCCTGCCCGCGGCGGCCATGAGCGTTTATACCTTCGGGCTCAGCGCACTGGCGCTGTTCCTGGTCACCACGGTCTCGGCGGTGCTGACCGAGTTCATCCTGGGACGTCTGTCGGGCCACGATAACACCGTGGGCGATTTTTCGGCGGTGATTACCGGGCTGCTGCTGGGCATGACCCTGCCCCCCGGGTTTCCCCTGTGGATGGCGGCTGCCGGCGGGGCTATTTCCATCGCCATGGGCAAGTTCATGTTCGGGGGGCTGGGCTTCAATGTATTCAACCCGGCGCTGCTGGGCCGGGCCTTTCTGCAGGCGGCCTTCCCGGTGGCCATCACCACCTGGGACGCGCCCTTTGCCCCGGGACGGTTCATCGAGATGATCAACACCTCGCTGGCCCTGCCCTTCATGACGCCGCCGCCCCACGCGGCCACCGGAGCCACGCCCCTGGCCGCCCTGAAGTTTGACGGGCAGGTCACTCCCAGCCTGGAACTGCTGCTGGGCACCGTGTCCGGCTCCGCGGGCGAGACCAGCGCGCTTCTGCTGGCCCTGGGTGGGCTGTATCTGGCTGCGCGCAAGATGCTGGACTGGAGGATTCCCGCGGCCATGCTGGGCACGGTGGTCGTGCTGAGCGGCATTCTGCATACGGTTAACCCCCAGTATCCCTCGCCGGTGTTCATGCTGTTTTCCGGCGGGCTAATGCTGGGAGCGGTGTTCATGGCCACCGACATGGTTACCTCGCCGGTAACCGGCCGCGGGGTGCTGATGTTCGGCCTGCTGACCGGAGTGCTGACGGTTGTCATCCGGATCTGGGGCGGACTGCCCGAAGGTGTGATGTACGCCATCATTCTGGGCAACGCCGCCACTCCGCTGATCAACAGCCACACCCAGCCCCGCAAATATGGCACCGTGAAGCCCGTAAAACAGAAGAAACAACAGCAGGGGGGCGCATAGTGAGCGAGG
>Ga0224501_10002194_pt1 | contig 15269 bp, 19 predicted proteins | sample SF_Oct11_sed_USG_4_FD_169105 | JGI IMG/M metagenome (GOLD analysis project Ga0224501, IMG submission 169105) | Sediment microbial communities from San Francisco Bay, California, United States - SF_Oct11_sed_USGS_8_1 | ecosystem: Environmental > Aquatic > Marine > Sediment | place: USA...
GGGGATTGCAGGGATTTCGTTTTTGGCTTTGCCCCGAATTCTGTTTCCCACTTTTTGACTCTTTCCTTTTCCTATGAAAATCATCGAAGTCATCGCCGATGTCAGTTACCAGGACATCATCACCACCATCGCGGACCAGCATGAAGTCCGCGACTGCTGGCTTGGCCCAAAAGGGGAAGACGGTCGCCGCATGATTCGTCTGATTCTTGGCGATGGCAAAAGGCAGGAAATGTTGGATGCGCTTCAAGGTGCCGTGGGTAACAGTCCAACGGCCAAAATAGTGGTCCTGGGTGCCGAAGCAGTATTACCGAGGGCCGAAAACAATGGCGACTCCAATTCCAAAATTGAAAAATCCGGCGTCACCACGCGGGAGGAGCTTTATAACAATATTGAAAAAAACGCGCGGCTCAACAGCACCTATTTGATCCTCGTGGTTTTATCGACCATCGTGGTCTCCATTGGTCTGCTGGAAGACAATGTGGCTGTGGTGATCGGCGCCATGGTGATCGCCCCCTTGTTGGGACCCAATATCGCCCTCGCTCTGGCCACGGCCCTGGGAGATTCGAAGTTGATCTGGAAATCGCTGAAAACCGGGGCAGTGGGTTTTGTCGTGGCGTTGACGCTTTCCATTCTCGTTGGAAAACTGTGGCACCTTAATTTCGACAGTCAGGAACTGCTGGCGCGGACGGATGTCGGGTTGGATTCGGTCGCGCTGGCGCTGGCTTCCGGTGCGGCCGCCGTTTTATCGTTGTCCACTGGACTGCCCAGTGTGCTGGTGGGGGTGATGGTGGCGGTGGCTTTGCTTCCCCCGACTGCAACGATGGGCCTGATGCTGGGCGCTGGAAAAATCAAATTGGCCATGGGGGCCGGGTTGTTGCTGGCGGTGAATGTCGTGTCCGTCAACCTGTCGGCGAAAGTGACGTTTCTTGCCAAGGGAATCAAGCCCCGAACCGGGCTGGAGAAACAGAAGGCCCGGCAATCCTTGACCACCTACATCCTGTTCTGGGTGGTGACTCTTTTGATATTAATGGTGGCGATCTACCTGCGCCACAGGACCCAGCCTTGAGGAAACGGCAGCGTAAATTTTGAGTCCTGGCAACTCTTCGATTGCAAAGAGGCCCTGTTCAAGTAAAAAAATTGTTTATAGTTTTGTTTGATTCGGAGTCCAGAAAATATTATAGGTATAGCTTGGCTATAATATGACGTATATCAAACGTTTTGATTTATTTGATGAAAAATGTGAATTGTTTATTCTTTGACCATTTTGTCTGCTATCCTGTAATCGTCCTAACCCAATCAGGGGAGTTTATAGGGAATTTTTTTGGAATTGAGTAAAATTTCACCTGAAATGGATTTTATTATTTCCGGTTGTATTTTACTATGAAGTATCTGTGTTACTTTGGGTTGGTTCCTGTTGGTTGTTCGCGGATTGGAGCTGCTGGAGTTATGAAAAAATCAAGCCTCGTCTTAAGCGAAGTGGTGGGGGATTGGATCGGCTCGCCGCCTCCGATTTACCACAAACTTCACAAAGCCATGCAGGACCCGGATGTTTCCTTTGGCGATTTCAGCGATATCATCAGCGCCGATCCCAACCTCGCCGCCCGTTTACTCCGTATCGCCAACAGTCCGTTTTATGGTCTGGATTCCCATGTGGAAACCATCACCCACGCCCTGAGTATTGTCGGGATCGATCAGGTGACGGAGCTGGCCCTGGCCACCGTCATGGTCAACCAGTTCAGGGGAATCGCCAAGGACCTGGTCAACATGCAGTCCTTCTGGATGCACAGCATCGCCTGCGGTCTGGCCGCCCGCACCATCGCCCAAAACATGGACGAACGGCATCTGGAGCCGTATTACATTGCCGGGATGCTGCACGATGTCGGGAGTTTGATCATTTACAAGGAAGTGCCGGATAAGGCCCGGGGAATCCTGGACCGCTGTCGTTCCGAAGGTGTTCCACTCAGCGTTGCCGAGGAGGATGTGTTGGGATTCAACCATGCCCAGGTCGCCGCTATCATTTTTACGAAATGGGGGCTTCCCAAAAGCCTCATCGAAGCGGTCCAGTTTCACCATCACCCCTCAAAAGCGGAAGAGTATCCTCTGAAGGCGGCCATCATTCATCTGGCGGATATCATCGCCTATGAAATGAACCTGGGAACCGGCGGCGAACCCTCCATTCCCGAACTCGATCCCGGAGCCATCCAGAGAGTCGGGCTGAACCGCTCTTTTCTCACCGATATCCAGGATTACGTTCGAGATCAGGTCGAAGAAGCGGTCAGCATTTTTTACAATTGAGTTGTTGCCCGCGATTCTTTTCTCTCCCCGAAGCATTTTCTTAAAGGTATACTTCCTGAGTAGATAAGGACGCCGAATCCTGCCGTCTTCCCAGAGTGTCCGGCGCGGGCGCCGATACCCTATTCGCACTTTAAAAATTTTACCAGGAAACGTTAAATGAAAGATTGTCCATGCGGCCTGCAGTCTCCCTATTCCGACTGTTGCGGTCCCCTGATACGCGGCACCGGTTACGCCGACACCGCGGAAGATCTCATGCGGTCGCGGTACACCGCCTACACCCTGCGCAACTGGGATTATCTGATTCAAACAACATGCGCCAGCGAGCGATCGGATAAAAGCCGCCAGGATTTTGAAAAATGGGGCAAGGGGGTTGAGTGGTTGAAACTGGAAGTCTTTGATTCCAGCCAGGGCGGATTGCAGGATCAGGAAGGGAAGGTCAGCTTTGTCGCCTTTTACCGGGAAGAGGGCGAAGAGCACGCCCTCCGCGAAACCTCGAAATTTTATAAAGAAAATGGCCGCTGGACCTACAGCGAAAAACAGTCCACCATTCACCGCAAAGTTCATGACGAGCCGCAGACCCCGGTGAAGCGGGAAGGGCCCAAAGTGGGCCGCAACGATCCCTGTCCGTGCGGCAGTGGCAAAAAATATAAAAAGTGCTGTGGCAAATAGAGAGACACCGTGTCGCTGTTCGGATGGAATATCCCCTATTACCTGATCACCTTCGGGTTATTCATTCTATTCGCGCTGGCGTTCATAGCCTCCCGGTTCAGTAAATTCTGGGAAAGCGTTTTTTTCAAAACCGCCGTGTCCGGCTTCTGGGCCCTGGTCGCACTGTGGGCCGTCAGCAGTCTCATCCATCTCATCAATCAATAACAGAATACGCAGATAGAGCCGCATCACCTCAGGCCAGAGCCCCTGGGCCCATGCTTGTCATGCCCGAAATGACGCTTCACCTGTTATGTTGAAAGCAGATTTTAATAAAAGATCGCAATATTATTTGGAAAAAATCAATTTATTTATCAAGGGATTTAAGTCGGATAGGGCTTTTAAGATTTTTATATTTTTACCTTCTATATACTTGTCTGATTCTGAAATCCCCTGTCCACCGACCCAAACGGAACAGTATGATGGTATGTTTTTCAAAATTTCAGCAAAAAATATTTTCCCCCTGTTTTCCCCTACAGGGGAAGTAAAAGATAAGGCAAGTCCCTCTGGATTGGTGTTGATGCAAAAATGAATTAAATCTTCTAATGGAAGATTTGCGCCTAATAAAATAGTCTGACATCCCAATGAAGAACAATAATAGGCCACCATTTGCGCGCCTATCTCATGAAGCTCCCAGGGCGGGCATGCAATTATTATCTTGGGGCCCTTTTGGGTTGTCATCATATTCATGGCGGCAAACAGTTTCTGTTTAACCTGGGTGGTCACATAATGCTCCACTGCAACACCTACTTTTTCCTCAAACCACAGCTCTCCAATACGAATCTGTAATGGCACCAGAACTCTTTGAAAAACATTTTCGAAAGGCAGAAGCGCTATTATTTCATTTAATCGCTTTTCAAAAGCGCCTCGATCCATTGCCAAAATAAAAGTTTCCAGTTCCCGAATCAGGGGGTCATGCTCACGAACCTCCGTTATGGGTTCGCGGGCTTCCTCACTGATCATTCGATTTAAAATTTCATCCCGGCCAAGGGCCGCCAGCTCTCCTATCGATTGCCCCTGATTCGTTTCACGAACCAAGTAATTCAATAGTTGGATGTCTTCTTCCGTATAAAGACGATAGCGGTTGGTTCCTCTTTGTGGAGAAACCAGGCGGTAACGTTTTTCCCACACACGCAGATTCTCCTTTGAAAGCCCTGTCATTTTCGCAACTTGATTGATCCGGTACGTTTTCATGATCTAAATATAGCAGTAGTGTTTAATGTTTGTCAAAACTTTTTGAAAAAAAACAATTGACAAACATTAAACACATTTGCTAATACTGTGTACGAACATTAAACAAACCTTAACGGCATTTTAGGAGAATTTTTATGAATACCCGAAAAAGCATCAAATCACTGGGCGCAGCCTTGGCCGTAATGGCGTTGCTGGTTGCCCCCAATTCCTGGGCCGAAACACAGGTTCCAGAGGACATGGTTATTGTTCCCGGTGGACCCTTCCTGATGGGGATAGACAAAGAAGTTGACCCGAAAACCAAAAATATGTCCAAACGCCAACAACTCAAATACGCCGTATCCAGGGAAGCCTTTCATGATGAAGGTCCCTCCCACACTGTTAATTTGGATACATTTGTTATCGACAAGTATGAAGTTTCCAACAAACAGTATGAGCAGTTTATTAAAGCGACCGGCCATCCTGCACCTGCTTATTGGGATGATCACAACCGTAATCAACCCAAACAACCGGTCAGCGGTGTGAACTGGCATGACGCCAATGCCTACTGCAGTTGGGCGAACAAACGTCTTCCCACCGAGGCGGAATGGGAAAAAGCCGCACGGGGACCCGATGGTTATAAATATCCCTGGGGAAATGAATTAAATGAAAATTATGCGAACTTCGGCCGCAATAAAGAATTCACCGCCGATGTGGACTCTTACTCACAAGGAAAAAGTGCTTACGGAGTTTACAACATGGCTGGGAACGTATTCGAGTGGGTTCAAGACTGGTATGACCCTCACTATTACCAGGCTTCGAGGCATAGCTTAAACCCAACGGGTCCCAAAGAAGGAGCTTTTCTAAGCGCTACGGGTACTTACTTGGACCGAATTGCAGTCGGAAAGAAAAGGGTTATCCGTGGGGGGTCCTGGTATGCCCCTGCAGAAACTATTACAACCACTCATCGCTTTTGGAATGATCCCATGAACAACAGCTATGGAGTGGGGTTGGGATTTCGTTGCGCTCGCTCGGTAGAAAATAATTCCGAACTTGAAGGGCGTACTTACTATATGAATGCCTTAATCGAGATGGGGGCGGAAAAATATCCTCAGGCTATGAAGTCCATTGAAAATGCCCTGAGCTTGGATGCGAATAACCCGGAATACCTTGAATTGAAAAAAATGATTCAGAAACAGGTACGGTAACTGGCTGTTTTATGCGGGTATGGATGAGGAAGGAGGAGGAACACTCTTTCCTCATCCAACCGGATTGTTCAAGGATACAGGAGGTTGCAAAATGAACATCTTCATTCACGTAAAGAAAATTTTTATATCCGTCTTTATGGGATGGGTCCTAATTTCCGGCGGATTTGGATTAGAGGTCAGCTACGGTAATGAGCTTTCTGCCGAAAAACTGTTTCCGCAGACTACTTCGGCACGACTGGCCGTGGAAAAGGCATGGGATACCTATCATCATGCTGCATTAAGCGGAACATTGCCTTCCCCGATGGTTCAAACAGAATTGGAAATGAACTTGCACAAAAGCAGAGCTTTACTTGCTGAGGCTTATGATGCTGAACAAAAAGGCAACAAGGAGCGTGTAAATCAGTTGTTCAAACAAATTATAGATATTGCCCATCAAGTTATAAATAAAAGTCAGGAGCCTAAGAAATGAAATTTCCAGCAAAGTATATATCTATCATTTTTTTAATTTGCCTGACTTTAATTGGGTTCTTCTTTGCGAAGGAAATTCGTGCCAATGCCCTGGGATCATTGCCCATGGATCCGGTCAAAATGGTCACCATTCCGGCAGGTGAGTTTTTAATGGGAAGTGAAAAGGGGAAAGGACGGGATGATGAATATCCTCAGCGGAAGGTATATCTCGATAGTTATGCAATTGATGTTTATGAAATATCAAACAAAAATTATCTGAATTTCATTCATGCCACTGGCAGAAAAGAGCCTCCCAATCCCTACAGTGAATTATTACTCTCGGAAGAATCTGGGGTCCAGTTACTGCCAGTTGTTCAGGTGACCTGGTACGACGCGGTGGATTACTGCCGATGGGCTGGGAAGCGCCTGCCAACGGAAGCGGAATGGGAAAAAGCCGCCCGGGGTTTACAGGGTTTCATTTACCCCTGGGGAATGCAGTCTCCCCGCACAACGCAAATAAATTTCGAAAAAAATTGGAATGGAGTTAACACCCTTTGGCCTGTTGGTTCCAAATCTGAGACATCTTCACCTTTTGGAATCTATGATATGGCAGGAAATGTCCGCGAATGGGTAAGTGACTGGTATGCGCCTGATTATTACAGTAATGCCCCGGTGAAAAATCCAAAGGGCCCTGCGAACGGAATATTAAAGGTCATCAAAGGTGGATCGTGGCATAGCTTCAAAGCTGATGTGCGCCCGGCAGCAAGGGGCAAGGGGGGGTTCGCTCTTAAAACCGATGGAATCGGTTTTCGTTGCGCGAAGTCAATCAGGTAATTTTTAACATATCATTTCTGGAGGCCATATGAGGTCACTAAAATATAAATCTATTACTGCACCACTAATAACCGCTGTCTTAACAATTTTATTTTGTATCTCCTCTTCTAATGCGCGAGGTGAAGAAATTTCCTCCGCCAGAGATATGGTCCTAATCAATCCAGGAGGATTTATGCGGGGAACGGACAAACCATCCGGTGTTTTTAAGGATGAAAGTCCTGAGAAAATGATTTATGTCAGCGCTTATTACATAGACAAATATGAAGTATCCAATGCCCAGTATACCGAGTTTATAAAAGCCACCGACTACCCGGCGCCAGCCTATTGGGACCACCACCAATTAAATGGACCGGACCAACCTGTTACGGGGGTGAACTGGTATGACGCCAACACTTATTGCCACTGGGCCAATAAACGCCTGCCCACGGAAGCGGAATGGGAAAAGGCTGCGCGAGGTCCTGCCGGTTTGAAATATCCATGGGGAAACGAGCTCGATTACAGTAAAGCCAACTTTGCAAAGGGAAAAACGGGACAGAAACATATCACGGTATCTGTAAATGCGCATCCGGAAGGCAAGAGCTATTACGGAGTTTATAACATGGCCGGCAATGTATTTGAGTGGGTCCAGGACTGGTACGACCCAAATTATTATGAAACCTCAACCGTAACAAAAAACCCAAAAGGTCCCTGGATGGATGAAGACTCGGGAGCGGAGGAAGCCGGCAAGACCCGGTTGGCGGTGGGCAAAAAAAGAGTGATTCGAGGTGGGTCCTGGTTTGCGCCAGCTCAAAGCGTAACGACTACACATCGATTCTGGAACGATCCTATGAATAATTCTTATGGGGTGGGCCTGGGTTTCCGCTGCGCGCGCGATGTGGAAACTGATTCGTCAATGAGGGCTCGTTCTTTTTACATGGATGCCCTGGTTCAAATGGGTGCGCAAAAATATAAAAGAGCGATGTCATCAATCAAGGAAGCTATCAAGGATGACCCTGATAATAAGGAGTACAAGGCGTTAAAAGAAATTATAAGGGAAAAGGGTCAACTATAAGTGTTGATGGATCAAGTCAACATGAGCGGAATATGAAGATGAAAAACATGGTTCTAATTACACTCATTAATATTTTAGTTTTGCTGAATGCAGCTTGTGCCGTTGAACCTCGAAAAACAGTGCCTGAGCAATTCCAGGCGGGACAGAAACACTTTCACAGGGTTTGCGCCAATTGTCATGGGCCAGATGCCATGGGCGGCAATAAAGCTCCCAAATTGGTTCAGGAGAAATATGCTTCTGAAAATTTTTCAAATGGAAAAATTGCGAGGACAATTTTGAATGGTTCAACCTCTGGTGCTATGCCCTCTCAGAGGGGCAAGGTAACTGACGATGAAATAAAGGAGATAATCAAATATCTCCGTTATTCACAAAAAACACATAACGCCGCATTGTAAAGCCTCAGGCATTTGGAGAATAAGATGCTCAAAATAAAACAAGTTAGATGGATCCTCAGCTTCTGCGTTTTTTTGATTTATATGATCTGTGTGCAATTTGTAAATGCTGTCTGGGCAAAAGAGTGTCCTCAGGATAGGCGTACTCAAAAAGCCCCCACCTCCTATATAAGTAAAGAGAGTCCTCTGAGGCAGGAGCCACGGCACATCAAAAAGGGAAAAGTTCTTTCGCATATAAAGGCCAAGCCGATAGCTTGCAAACAATGTCACGGGATGCAAGGGGATGGCAATGGCGCCATGGCTTTAAATATGAATCCCAAGCCAAGGAACTTCACATGTAAGGCCACAATGGGTGAAATTCCGGATGGACAGTTGTTTTGGGTTATTAAAAATGGTTCCAAAGGAACCGGCATGCCCTCATACAAACATCTCCCGGATGAAAAGGTATGGCAACTGATTCAGTATATTCGTTCGCTAACAAGTCCGGCATCTTAATCTAATTTTGCCTATATAAAATTTGGTATGGGTTACCTCCATGAAAAGGATAATGATAATAAAAATGATAAAGCCCGCTTATTTGTATGCATCCATAGGGATCCCAATTTTTCTTTATTGCATTTGTTTTAATCATGCATGGGCAGAGACTGCGAGTATAAAGGAAAATAATAAAGGGGAGCCTGTAATTGAAGAGGTTAAGCCCTGGGGTGCATTTAGAGGCTGGAGCCCGGAGGTTCCTTATAGTCAGAATTCTGCAAATCCTATTGATACAGAAAATACAAATCAAGATCGACAGATTAACGAAGAAACTTCAATGGGAAATGGGAATGACGAAACAAAGTCTACTGTTAGCGATCAATCTCAAGTAGAGATTGATGAAGATAAATCTTGGGGTGCCTTTAGAAATTTGAGCCCTAGAGTCCCTTACGGAAAATAACTTTAAATTACTTGGAGTGTCTTATGTCAAATTTGAAATATGGAATTGTTCTTGTGGGTCATGGTGGACTTCCCAGCGATTGCCCCGATGAGCTTATATCGAAGCTAAAGCGCTTGGAATCCCAAAGAAGGAAAAACGGTCTTCCTATGTCTAATGAAGAAATTGAGCTTGACTATGTAATACGGAATTGGCCAAGGACGCCTGAAACGGATCCTTATCAGGCTGGTCTGGAGGCAGTAGCTAAGAGCCTTCAATCAAGGTTAAATGGGGCGCGACTGGAAATTGCCTACAACGAATTTTGTGCTCCTACCCTCAAGGAAGCTGTTGGATCTTTGATCAATGAAGGGTTTGCTGATATTACCGTCATATCTACTATGTTTACACCAGGTGGATCTCACTCTGAAATTGAAATTCCTGAAGAAGTATCTGAATTAAATAAAATACTCCCCAATGTAAATGTTAATTTTGCCTGGCCGTTTGACTTGGAGCATGTCGGTAAATTTCTAAGCGAACACATAGAGCTTCATCGAAAAGACATAAAATGTGAATCATCAAAAACCTGAGGAATTAATTACAATGATTCAAGTGACCTATATTAGTTCTGAAACGCGACCAATGCTCCAGCATGATTTGGATGATATTTTAAGCAAAAGCCGTAAAAATAATATTGAACTGGGAATAACGGGAATGCTGCTTTATGGAAACAGTACATTTATCCAAATACTGGAGGGGGACAAAAAATCCGTTGATAACTTGCTACTCAAAATACGAAAGGACCCTCGACACACGGACTTCAGAATGGTTGCTAAAAAAGAAATCAAGCACCGTCAATATTCGGAGTGGAGTATGGGGTTTAAGAATATCACCAAGGATAATTTTGAGTTAATCGAAGGAATTCATAATTTAGATCACAAGGATTTCAATACATCCTTCCTGGCCAATCATGCAAGTATAGTCGATGCCCTAATGGAGCATTATCGCAAAGAACGGTCAAAAAGAATCAAGAATGAGGAATTATCATTGCATGAGGAAGATAAACTTATCGTAGCGCTTCACCACACTATTCGATCAGTAGTCAAAATATTAGCGGTCTTAATGGTGCTTGTGATTGTCTTTGGAATAATAGATGTCATGAGCAATATTTACGAGAATTTAATATCTCCCGGCTTGAAAAATTATAAAATAAACTCAATTGTTTCTACATTTGGAGGTTTCCTGGCTGTTCTCATTGCCATCGAGATTTTTATCAACATCACATTGTATATTCGCAAAGATGTCATCCATATAAAACTGGTTGTCGCGACAGCTCTGATGGCTATTGCTAGAAAAGTGATCATATTTGACTATAAGCAAATAACGCCAATTTACATTTTCGGTACGGCTTCGGTCATTCTTGCATTGGGTATTACCTACTGGCTTATTAGGAAGGACACACAACTGAATGACGAGCAGCAAACTTGAGTATAGAAAATAAAAACCAAGGAATCTCTCTTATAAAGAAATGAAACGCCTGGCCTATATATTATCCTATCTTGTTGTCATATCCGCATGTCAGCAAAGCACCGAATATGATGCGTTTGTTGATCAAAACCAACAAGGCAAGGAAATATTTTTAAAAGAATTTGATTTTTGTAAGAAATACGCAGATTTACACGCTGGAAGAAACGAGGGAAGCCAGGCCGCTGGAGAACGCTTCATTCAAAAACAGAAAATATTTTATGTTTGCATGGAAAAGAAACAATGGATCCCAAAGCATTAAACCAGATATATACTTATAGCTATTGGATAAACAAATTGTCTAGTAATCATCTTGTTTGCATATTAGCCTTTCTATTCTCGCTTAGCCCCATTGTGGTGTTGGCCGAACAGGAAGTGCCGCTTGAAATTCCAAAAATGGAAGGCTCAAAAAGTTTTGATTTTGAGATCGACCAGCTGAATGATAAAGGCATTGACTTGTACCAACAGCGTAATTTCAAACAAGCAGGCGACCAATTCAAAAAGGCCTTAAATCTGGCTGAGCAATTCCGAGATCCCAGCCAAGGAATACTGCATTTTAATTATGCTCTGAGTTTGCACCATCTGGGAAATCACAAAGAAGCTTTAAAGGCGCTTTACTCAGCTAGAAGGTTTGCTCGAGGAAACCCAAAAATACTTAATTCTGAATTATTGAGAATGTATGAATGTGGACTTAACCCAAGCGTTCCCTGCGAGAACAAGGTTCCTCTTGAAATGAATATCGAAGGATCTCATTAGTTTTGTTTTACTGAATAAAATAAGTACTAATTTATTGTTATTCTGAGCGCTTAACTCTTAATTTTAAAAGATTTATTTAGTCCCTCAGAATACTGCAATTTTTTTATTCAGAAATTTGTGTAGCTTTCTAAATGCTTATAATCCTAATTATTAACTTTGAATGCCTGTGCGGTTTCTATGAGATTAACTGATAATAAATATCCTACATTTGAAATCCCTGTGATTGCTTTCGCACTTTCATTCCTAGCGGGTTGCAGTTCCCTTAAATCCAGGCAAAATGGGATGTTCCGCTGACGGGAGGATCGCCTGAAATCATTAAGAAGGGCATTGGTAGGAACTGTGATTTTGCCGGAAAAGCCTGCAATCTGGAAGATAGCCAGATTTGGCAGCTGATTCATTATATTCGTAATTTAAAAACAAATTAGAGCTGCATATGAAAACTCAATTGAAATTACCGGTAATCCTTGTGGTTTTATTCCTCCTTTTGCTATCTGGGTTAATGAGTCAAGTTTCCGCAGAGGGCAAGAAAGACATATTTTTGCAGGCTTATGAATCTTATTTAAAAAAGAATTTCAAATTGGCTTTGATTTATTGGAAAGCTCTGGCAGAGAAAGGTCATGCCAATGCCCAGTATTTTTTGGGGATTATGTATTTAAACGGACAGGGGACGGAGATAAGTTTGACTGAAGCCGCCTATTGGTTTCAAGCCAGCGCTGAGCAGGGAGACGTGGGAGCCCAGTATCTCATTGGTGAAATGAATTTGAAAGGCATGGGATTGCCCCAGGATTATCAAAAGGCAGGGGCATGGTTTAAAAAAGCTGCGGAAAAAGACTACCCGGATGCTCAATACCGATTGGGAGAATGGTATGCAGAGGGAAAAGGTGGAGATAAAAATCTCTTATTGTCTTACGTATGGTTAAAGTTGGCAGGAGCCAATGGAATACAGAAAGCAGATGAAAAAGGGAAACAGATTCAATCCCAATTAACCTCTCTTGAAATTAAGCACGCGAATCGTTTGGCATATCAATTATATGAGCAGATGCAGCAAAATCAGACATCGTTTTTACATAGGTAATTTTTATTGTGAATATTTTTGTGCTGGATTACGACCTCCAAAAATGCGCCCAGTACCATTGCGACCGTCATGTTGTAAAAATGATTCTGGAGTCAGCTCAAATGCTAAGTACCGCTCTGAGAGTTAACGGAGTTGATAAAGGCTACAAGTCTACCCATGAAAATCATCCTTGTACTATATGGGCCAGGAGCTCGCTTTCCAATTGGAAGTGGCTCTGGGATTTGGCAAATTGTCTAAATTCAGAATATAGGTACCGATTTAACAAGGCGGCAAATCATGAATCATGGAATCTGATCCGTTCACTCCCTCACCCCCCTATTACAGACATCGGGCTTACCAAGTTCGCCCAAGCCATGCCCGATAAATATAAATGTGAAGACACTGTAGCCGCTTATCGGAAATTTTATATCGGCGAAAAAATGAAACTATTTTCATGGTCTGGCAGAAAAACACCGTACTGGATCCGGCGAGAAGCAAATTGACTTGTTTGCTTTTTGGTAAGATTGCTACAAATAAGGAGAATTTATGATGATTGCGGCTACAAGCTTTGCTTATGCCTTAAAAGCTCTGGTGGCAGGTTCCATCTTCTTCGTCTGGGTGGTGCGTTATCAAAATATTGTTGAGGAGTTTAAGGTTTACGGTTTACCTTCATGGCTAAGGGACCTTGTCGGAATTTTAAAGTTATCCTTTTCCCTCATGTTGTTTAGTGTTGATTTAAAGATTAATATTCTTGGCTCATCAGGAATCGCGGGTTTAATGCTTGCCGCCCAGATTACCCATTTGAGGATAAAAAATCCTTTTTATAAAATGGTGCCATCAATGAGTTTAATGATAGTTAGTGGAGTAATAACTATCATTAGCTTTCAAAATTTATAACAAAACACTGAATATTTCAAATCATGAAACCCAAGCTTAGCCTATGCTGGATCCGCCGTGATCTACGGTTGGCCGATCATCGAGCTCTTTTTGAAGCCTGCTGCGTTAGTCAATCGGTTGCTGTGGTTTTTGTTTATGACACCACCATTCTAGAAAAACTTAAGGACAAAAATGACCGGCGTATGACCTTCATAAACAAATCCCTTCAATTGGTGGATCAAAAGCTGCGCGATAAGGGTTCGGCTCTAATTACTTTATACGGAGATCCGTGTGAAGAAATCCCGTTATTGGCAACAAGGCTATCCGTAGAAGCCGTGTTCTGCAACCGGGATTATGAACCTTCCGCTAAGGAGCGAGACAAAATTGTAGCCGATCTCCTACAATCGAAAGGGATAGCATTCCACAGCTATAAAGACCAAGTGGTGTTCGAAGGACTGGATATTGCAACTAAAACTGGCAATTCCTTCCGTGTTTTTACCCCTTATAAAAGGGCTTGGCTCGAAAAGCTGGCCATAGAGGACATCCGAATATTCCGGCCAAATTTAAAAAAACTGACACCAATCAAATATTTAAAAGCAACCCTGGTAAGCAGGACTCTCAATGACATCGGATTTCAAAATGCCAAAATTTGGCTCGAGGCTGGGGAGGACGCCGCACAAAAACGCTTGACCAAATTTCTAAAAAATATCGATAATTATGAAAAGATTCGGGATCTGCCTGGAGAGGGAGGCACTTCCGGCCTTTCGGTACACCTGCGTTTCGGCACCATTTCAATTCGTAGTTTGGTTAGAGAAGCGTTCAAATTCAAATCCAAAGGCTCTAAGGCCTGGTTGTCGGAACTGATATGGCGCGATTTCTACCAGATGATCCTTGACCGTTTTCCTAATATTGTGGAGCATACCTTTCTGCCACAATATGATCAAATCAAATGGCCAGGTAGTAACGCGCATTTTAATGCTTGGAAAGAAGGACGCACAGGGTATCCATTAGTGGATGCAGCCATGCGGCATTTCAATGCAACGGGATGGATGCATAATAGGCTGCGTATGGTGGTGGCCTCTTTTTTAACCAAGGATCTTCTTGTTTATTGGCGTCGAGGTGAACAATATTTTGCTGAAAATCTTTTAGATTATGATTTGGCAGCAAATAATGGGGGTTGGCAATGGTGTGCTTCAACCGGGTGTGATGCGCAACCTTATTTTCGAATATTCAACCCGGTCAATCAATCCAAAAAATTTGATCCGAAAGGTAAGTTTATTAGAAATAACGTTCCTGAGTTGGCAAAATTTACGGACAAACGTATACATTGGCCTCATGGCGCAACTATTGAGGAGCAGAAAAAAGCGCTTTGCATGATGGGGAAGGACTATCCAAGACCAATAGTTGACCATTCCTTGCAACGAGCAAAGGCCCTGCAGTTATTCAAAAGTATTAAAAATAACTTGGTAAATTAAATATCCATTCCTTTTCTAAAATTATGAAAAGAAGAACACACAAATGCCGTCATGCACCTGATGTCTTTGGTAAAAAAGCTAAACAAGGGGTCATCCATTAGGAGGCCTCTGAGAACCAAGGAACACGGAGAACGGAACAGGGAGCAAGGAAGACCCTGACCCACCGTACCCTCTCCTGTGAATCATCCCCGCCGCTTCGCTACTCCGGCGAAAATAATTTTCCTTCCTGCCACTCGCCCGAATTGACCTCCTCTGCGCTATAATATGAACAGCTCCGGAGCTTCTCCGGCGGAAGTGGCTGTACAAGGATGGCCTCAATCCGATCTATGAGGAAGCATGGGACGCCACCTCATCCATCTGGGTGCAGACGCGGTTCGTGTATGCCAGCCGCGCCAACGTGCCCGACTACCTGATCCGGGATGGCGTGACGTACCGTATTATTTCGGACCATCTGGGATCGCCGCGTTTGATCATTGATACGGGTTCCGGCAATGTGGCGCAAGCCCTGGAGTACGATGAGTGGGGCGATATACTTTCGGATACTTATGTGGGCGCCGTCCCCCTGCTTCCATTTC
>Ga0224501_10002195_pt1 | contig 15265 bp, 11 predicted proteins | sample SF_Oct11_sed_USG_4_FD_169105 | JGI IMG/M metagenome (GOLD analysis project Ga0224501, IMG submission 169105) | Sediment microbial communities from San Francisco Bay, California, United States - SF_Oct11_sed_USGS_8_1 | ecosystem: Environmental > Aquatic > Marine > Sediment | place: USA...
ATGTGGGGTCAGCAGTAAGCCATACAAGGGCCTGTTCACTCGGACTATCGGACAAGCCCTCATCCTTGATAAGGCCGACATGTTTACAGAGCGTGCCGAACCATTGGTGAGAGTCCTGCATGCAAGGCAAAATAATACAATCATTCAGTACACGGAGCCACACGGCTAGGCGATGTCACTCTGTAAACATCGATGGGCTGTGATGAATGAGCAAATATGGACAGGTTTGATGAATGGGGGTTTACCAGGGATCACTAGACCGTTACGGCAGAGTATACCACCAACTAAGGTTAAAAATATCTTGCCGATGACCGCATGATCCCAAACCACTCAAGCTTGAAGTTACACCACAAACTTTCAATGTATTGCGCCACCAAAGTGATAGTCCGTGATTGGACGATTTTTTCGGGTACAAATTTCGAGTAACGGACTAAGAATAAAAGGCTTAATGAGAATTCGCAATAACCGAGCTGTCATAGTCTTGTCAAGCAGAAATCTGCAAATGACAGGCACTGATACCTGGGGAAGGGCATCTCTGCGGCCGGAGGGGGATGATCGTTCGGGCAGGTCGATGTTGTACATATGTTTCCGCAGCACGGATATAAACTCAAGGAATGGTAAGCAGTGGCCCTGCACGAAACCTTCTATGCTCTGTGGTGACCATACGCTACACTCCAGAAACTAAAATAAATGAGAAAGAAAAAATGTTATCGGGATATGTTGGTAAACTATAACAAGGGAGTCTGTATGCCTGATGTGCAGGATCAGTTACGAGCCAGGGATAACAGGATAGCTCACTAGTAGAGCGCTGGGTTCAAATCCCGCCCATGGAAGGTTCTTGCTGTGAGTATGAGCCCCTCACATTTATCCTAGTCCAAAGACAAGACCAAGCCTCACTATGAGGGGGAGCATTGATACTGATTCATTCACGGTGCTCTATGCTAAACTACAAATGGTGAAAAACCAAGTATCTAGCCTGGCAGCTTGATTCGTACAATGATGACATTATCTGTGAACAAAAGGTTACAAAATTTTGAGGTACATTTTGGGGATTTGTATTGAAATGTGCTCCAAACCAATGCCTCACCCATTCATTTCCAGCTGATGCTCAGCAGATCGAGCAGTGGATGGGTACCACTCTAAACGAAATATGCTCTTAAACAATTTTTTAACTGCTCGTCTTCAGCAGATGATCTGAAGATTGTGCAGTGGATGGATACTATTTGATTGACCGTCTTTAGAAGGTATGTGACCGGGACAGAATGGTAAACTACGTTGGGCGGCTACTGTGTGTGACAATAGAGATGACCTTCATGGTGAGTGTCCAGGTTTGGCTAAGGTTTCGCTAAGGTTGTTCAGAAGAAAACCGCATATTGATTTAGCCATAATGGCGGTGAGAACAAAAAGGCAGAGTTCAAGGCCCAAGCGAGTGTCCTTGATAAGGACACACTGTCCCAGGGGTCAGCAATCTCCGGTTTCCACATAGCCTTGAAATACAAGTGTCCCATTAAGTGAATACTCCACATCTCAAAATTAAAATATATAAAAATTCATGAATTCTTAATGTGGAAGTGGGGAAGTGGGGAACTCACTGAGGTAGTTGCATCGTCGGGTGGGTAGAAACCGACAGTCATCAGTGGCTTGAGCACCACTGGTAACAGGTTACATTGGTACTGTGACGTAGAGCCATCACGCGACCGAGCGCTCGGCGTCCGTGTCAGCCATGATTTCTTCTCCTCATCATTAAACTTGCAGCTGACATGAAACAGGGCCTGAATATAGGCCAGGTTATATACTGCTGATACCAACCGGTCGAAATATCCTGGAAAATAAGAAGTGAATAAATACATAGTTAATGCCAAGGGTTTGCATATGATCAAAGCGAGACAGAGACACATGGTTGTAAGTGACCTAACTTTTACCACCAAGATAAAGGTTAACCTAGGCACCATCTGTGCAGTCCTGAAATGGTCAACGGTAAAATACACCAAGGAATGAGAAGTTACGACTTCTTCACAATGAACATCCTGGCTATCACTACCCTGTGCCTTCTCCCATTAGAGCAAACTACCGACTGGCCATTTTAAAACATCTTTTGTTTGATGGGTATGCAATACAGGCAAAGAAACGGGAGACTATTGCACCACTGTTATAACTGAAAGCTTTCTCTCAGCGGATACTATCACAGTGGCGAGAGGCAGTGCCTAAAGTCTGGGGGGACCAAGGGGCGGAGTCCCAAAAGAAATCTGGGCAGGAAGACACTGGTTGAATCAGTGGTGCCCCACAGAGTCTTTTTGTCAGTGAGCTTTCAATGGCCCATTATCACACTTTGGACCACTTTCTCAACCTTATTGATCAAATAATGTTGCCACGTTTCGTTTCGCTTTAATTGACAAACAATTTGCAGCCACATGACTTTATTCAGCTAACAAACTGCTCCCTCTTCCCAACTGGCTTGCAAGCAGCATACTATAATTAGATACCCATCTGTACATGCGGACGATCAACTCTTTAACAGTCCCACACATCAAATTGTACAATTAATCACAAGTGAGAGATTTCATTCCAGTTGATACCAGACTTACCTATAGGTAGATTAGGTGGCATATTCATATAAAGCTGAATGAACACGGTGACAGGATCCCTCAATATGAGAGGTACCATGCCCTGGTGCAGCACCACACTGGTATTAGGAGGAGGCTCCAGTATCAGCCCGGTTAGCTGGGATAGAATATCCAGGCATTCCGTCGACTGCGGGTCTAGTTTTCGCACATGCTGGGCCAACGTAGTCAACAGCGGAGCTAAAACCAGTCAGAATTTAAATCAGGCCGCTCCAGCAGGAAAGGGGATTAGAAATGATAAATGTGAGCAATGATACATATCTTGGCAACTCGGGTATGTGAAATGTTTAGCTCCTGTTTCTAAGAAGTCATTTTTTTATGCAGCATAACATATCAAGGCCGGGATAGCATCTTATGCCCGCTTCTAATGATCGAATCTGTAAGTGCACCTTTCAGCACCCCACGCCGAGATCAAAGGCACGAGCCAGGCCAGATAGCGCAGTATCGATGCCGTGCTATTTGGCCTAGCGAGCTACCTCCCTTTAAAAATGGGAACCCAATTCAGAAAGTGCGTCTATCCTCAATCGTGGCTTAACCCCCGGAAAGTCCCAACAGGACCAACATATTCTGCCATTGAAGAATGATCATTTATACGAAGAAACAAATGCTGGAACTGCAGAAGTAATTATCCTAGCGATAGCGGGACAGCTCAGTGGTAGAGGGTTGAGATTGCAATCGTGAAAACCTTGGTTTGAATTCCGTTCACAGCGGTACTTCGATTGTGGATGTGAGCCCTTCACATATATCCTAGCTCTTACCACTCCAACAAGTCTTAAGCTTATGACAGCAGAGGGGCCGAGTACACAAAACAAAAAAAGACTAACAACATTTTCAGGTTAGTTCAACAGGGCCACACGTGTGAATGGAATATTTACCGATGGCAGCTTTTCGGCTTGGTACAATCACATTGCTCTTCTGATACAGAAGCGCATAGTCGACATTACAACGTGCCACCGAACAATAGAAATGAGACTTCATTATGTCGCCGCTGTTAACATAATGCGACCAGTTTGGCGGGACGTTGCCGACGATATGCTGAGTCACTTGATTCAAAGCTTTAGAGAAGCTATCATTTGTCTGCAAACCAGAAACGCGGTCTATCAACAATACTTGTGTGCAATGACGGAAAGTGGTCATTGTTTAAAAAAAAATCGATGTATTAAGGATACAGGACCACAACAAAAATGTCTTATATGTGATTTTTTATGTTTGCAAGAGAATATTTGGGAATATGCAGAAGTATACATGTATACATACAAAAAACACATGCGACCAACTCCTCAACGCTTTTCTGAGCAATTTTAAAAATCTCTAATACGTACCTGGTAACATTTAATACACATTCAGTATGATCCCATTGGCACAGGTATTCAATTGAGAAGGGTTTTCTTTGAGTAAAGAAATCACAGTAAGTCGTTATTACGTACCCACTGATCAGATTTCTGTTTGAGCATGGCGCTAATATCCTTGATACAGAGAACCGGGTCGATCGGTGGGATGGCGAGTACTGGTGTATCGCTGCCTGTAGGGATTATCGGCAGCATTGTGTTGGCGAGCTGCCGACACACCGGACAGTAATATTCATCCTGAGATAAGTTTTGTCTATGCCGAGATTGACTCTAAAACGGGAAATACCGGCTGTAATCACTGGCGAGATTGCATCTTGAAACAATTTTCCTGTTCTATGAGATAATTCGATGTGTATCTCCACAAAGCAAGTAGTGGGATAAGGTATGACTTGTTGAGTTTTTGCTGTTCACTCAAAACGTGCAGGAGTCTCACGCTTTTCACCTTTATCTATTCGGGCACGTTCGCTGCGGTTGTAAATACGATCGCACAAGATTGCAATTGCAGTACATCTTATAAGGAACTTTCACCCTATTCAAGAGGTTGCATCATGGCCAGAAGTGTCTTCATTTGTTTTCTGATTCTGAAGCCTACCATGAACAAATGGGCCCAATATCCAGCTCAGATGAAAGCTTAGATATAGCCCTACGAAATGCGCATACTTGGAGCCCTCGGCGATGCATTTTTCAAACTGCCTACACAACAGAATTGGCCTCGAGATAGGAAATTAACACAGAGCTGTTGGCGTTTGCATTGATTTCTCGGCTTACATGTTGATATTTGGAAAATCCTCTTGCAGGTGTATACTAGAGCTGTAGTTACACAAGTCTGAATAGAGAAAATGTTGAACAAAAATATAGAAATAGGGTTTCAGAGTGCAGTTTGTCACCTCTGTCAGCGAGCGTTAGTGCCATTATTGCACAATGATAGAGGCCCGAATGCAATGGCCTCTATTTAGAGCTAGGGAAAACCGGGAAAGCACTTCTTAAAACTTCAGTTTTCTCCAATATTACGTTCTATTTTGAGCTCTACTCAATGATATGAGGGAGTAAAAATCATGAGGTTACTAAGTTTTAGTAATTAGATCGCATTTTATTTCTATTTGGGCCATTCGGGCCGTAGTTATTTGAGCGACCGATATTTGTTTTGTTGCAAAAGACCACTCGTTATCGCTGCAATGAATGCAGAGTTGCCCCCTTTAAGAATGGGGGACGCAACTCCGAAAGTGCGTCTACCCTCCACCGTGACATAACCCCTTTAAAGTTATATGTCTGTGGCCTTACGCATGCCATATAACGGCTGATTGGCAGCTTTCAGTGGGAGTTGTCCAGCCGTGGTACAAAACCGTAATGATGGGACAACTCTACAGAATTTCATTTCCGCAAGATATGAAGCCAATGAATGAAGCCCAAAGATATTGCAAAATTTCTGAGAAATGTTTATGTTAATATAGACTGGGGCAGGGCTTCATTGCTCATTTACTCAAACCAATATAGTTTGTATTCAGGAGAAAGACTCACGTTGACGGATTCCTGGTAGGCGCTGTAGCAGTCTAAATGAAGATAGTGACCGCAAGACTGAACAAATATCTCACTCTTCCTGTCCACACCAAGAGCTGATACGACCGCAACCTGTAAATTAAATATATGATTGCCGACAGGACTGACAAGATCCAAGCGCTATTCAATCAACATCCCAAAATCTACTGTTTGTCAAAATAGCAGATGTAACGTGGCCCGTCAGAAAATTTAACTAGGTCTTGTTTCAAAATATTCACAATTGCTTTCATTGTAAAAACAACAAAATGAATTTCACTGATTTTAGTGCAAATTGGAGCGATAGACTGGTGGTGCCCTGCCCAGCCAAATTTTACTACCGCTTGTGAATTGTTGCATAACGGTTTGGAAGCTTTATGGACTGGACTACAAAGACAACCTAAGCTAATCACTTGCAATGAGGTCTTGATGAAGTCCCTCTTGACAAAGACTTTTCAAAAAATCAATAGTCATAGTGGATGTGTCATTCCATCCCGGAGATACACAGTGGACCGCTGTCAGTGGTCAGTCACAGATGGGGGTAATCTCATCCCTATGTACCGATATGCATACCTTGCTGGTGCAGAGTTTCTCCAGAAGTGAAGATATTCGCTTGAAGTACGCACCGTATGTCACTTCAACATTCAGTCCGGTATCTTCAGCCTCAACCGGCAGTTTATCTGGCTGACTATCACTTCTACTATAGTTTAGCACTGTAAAAAACAGTATGGTCTTCAAAATGAAGAGAGATGTAACAGACAGTCATATGTGTTGACCTTGGGTAAACACAAGATCACTCTTATGGATCAAAGTGAATGTTTTTGTTTTTGTTCATTTCATACTAAACATCGTGATTCTCTGTGTGGGATAAGGGAATAGTTTTCCCAGTTACAAGGGTGCCCAGAGGCTAATTAAGGATGGATCCCCTTCCTACCACCACTGTTGAGTCTTTCCGGTCTTGGGTCCACAATTAAATGACTCACAAGGCATGCATTCTGACTGTTAAACCACACCGCCTTCAGTGAAAGTGATTTTTCGTTTCCACGACAGAAAAGCCGTGAGAAGTGGAACAGAAATTTGTCTACGGAGTCTTATTTGACTTAGCATGTGCCGGGATGAAGCATTAGGAGACTTACTGCTTGCATTCGTGTGCCCCATAGAGAAGGTAACTCTATGGGTGGACTTCCTTTTTTTAACAGCGCGGTCCAAAACTGATAAGGGCATTGCGAAAGACAAAAATTCTCACCCAAACTGAGAATCGAACTGGTGATCCCGGGTCAAAGCCTAGTACACTATACACTAAGCCATCACTCCACCCCAGGTGGCCTCTTGACGGATAAAGTTCTCTTTTAAATTTCACTGAATATCGCCGTCACCCTCATGATTTCATTACAAATCCAGTTATACGTTGTATTGACACAAACCAGCATATATTATGTTTACTGACTACAATATTTCCCAGTGATGTCACACATACCGCATGTAGACTGCATAAGTGCGACCACTCCCATTGGCCTCTCCTTGGTACTAGGCGTGGTAGATGCACAGATGGCACACTCGTAATGCTCGATCACAACGTAGTTCTGCTCATCATTTGTGTTCTCAGTCAGTCTTTCAAACTCTACCGAGATAAAATAACATGCATCGCATGTTTTCGAGAGACAGCTTTAGCACAACTTTTTATCGGAATTGTTGCAGGATGTTGGTGAGTGTGGGTGGGGTTTGTGTGTGGTTTGATGTGTGAGTGGAATGGTTTGAGGATGGTGGGTGAAGTATGATCAGGGGGGATGGTTGGGGAAGGTGTTGATGAGGATATGGCAATGACTCACTTACCCTCTTTACTCATAGATGACTCAATCTTCTTCATGAAGTTCCCCTGCATATTTTTCATCTTTTCCATGAGCTTCCTCTGTCGTTCAGAGGCCTTCTTCTTCCTAAAAGACAGCGATTTGATTGACTGTGACTCTGTCTTGTCTCCTGACAGATGTCAGAAGTATTGCACCAACAGACCTACTGAGTCATTTACTACGTTTCCACGAGGCCATCCTCGGGACTTAAATCTAATGAGGATAAAAGACAAACCGGAGGCTGAACCAGGAATTGCGCTTAGCAACTCTGGCCTTTGATTCTGGTTTACCAACCACTTGGTCATGACTTCACCCCTCTTGAATTGCTGCGACACTGTTTATGTAACAAATGCTAAATTTCCATTCTAGGATGCAATGTATTTTCATATGAAGCAAACCTGAGTTTATTTCTGTTGTCCGGGAGCAAATTAATACTACTCACCTCGCCGAGGCAGAGGTGCCTTCCATCGATGATTTGGGAGTCAGCTCTTTGTAGATGGTTTCTATAGTTCGGGCGCACACCTCACTTTTAGCGCACAACGTGTCCATGACACGCCCCACAAAGAACGGCCCGCCCCCAACTAGATTGGACTCATCCATCATTTCGCCGCGCATACTTAGGGGAATGTACGAGCCTTTCTTGTCACAGAGCCGGTTGTGCAGCCTCATGAGAAGAGAAACCACAGAGTCTGTGATGGTCACATCAGTAGCTGTGTGCAACATCACCGAACTGTAAGGATATTAACAGTTTCCTCATTTGAATGCGGATATCACACAGAGCTGTGCACATGACCCCGGTATTTGATAATTGTAATGACTGACAAAATAAATCAGACAGGACTTGCTAGGTCGGTACACCAGCCGATGAACCACATTGTCGACAGGTATCGACAATTCCTTTAGACGGCAGAAATTACATATATGAAGCCATAACAATCATTAATAGTCGCCGTACAGGCTTGCGAGAAAATGCTAGAGCTTACAAATTATAGAACAAGTATGAGCTACTAAATAGAAATATTTCTCAATGAATAGTTGACATCCGAGTGATTCGGTTCGAGTTTGTCATGGGATTTTGACATACTTTGGCTAACAGTTAATCTATTAACTGTCCCATTTGATTCTATTCAGGCGAACAAGTTACTAAGATTGGGGTGGCATTACCTGGAAGCCTCATCCGGAAGCACAGGCTGTGGGGCAGCTATGGTGCCAGGCGTCAATGCCGAGCTCATCGAACCACCTGCCACAAGGTAGGAGAAAGCACAATAAAATCCTGATGGTATTTAGTGTGCATTTATGTTGTTGTTATCGGATAGCGATACAGCTCAGTACTTACAGCTTAAATCAAAAGATGAGGGGTTCAAGGCCTGATTATGCTGCAGCAAAAATAAGCTCCTCAAATAAATTCTTGGCATCGTTGTGATCTGGAACCAAGCGCTTTATAGCTAGAGCACGTGACTCAAGATCAAAAGATCTTGGGTTCAAGTCCTAGTCATGCTGAGCACCCGCTTGGAAAATAAGCTTCCCACATAATTCCTAGCTTTTACCGCGACAACGGGCCGAGGCTTAGAAGGTCCATCAAATAGGGCGGCCAAGTGCCAGAGCAGAAAAAATTGGGCAAGCGGACAAATCATGTGCCAAAAAGTATAACACACCTCCGTCGGTGGGTAGTTTGCTGGCAAACATATGCTGAAGCTGGGAGTCCTCTGTGTCCATTAGGTCATCTGGATCCTTCTCAACCTTCTGAGGCGGAGGACGCACTGAGACGTAACCAACAGTGTGGATGAGATTTTCAAACACCGTCGGCTTGGGAAACCACTGATTCAGCTGTCTGTTGTCACTCCTCATCTAATAAAAGAAGATACATGCGGGTCCAATCTGCCTGACAAGTCAAGTCAATAACCAGCTAACGGAATCTGATGGAAATCCCCCTCCTGTCTTTTTTGGAGTTAACGACAGGAATGACATCCGGTCGTAAAAACTCTCCCGCAGTCATGATGCGGACCGGCAACCATGCGCAAAAGCGAGCGGAGCTGGTAGTAGAAGAAGAACCCGCTAACGAAAGATTGGAAGGTTTATTATGTCCTGCATATGCGCCAAAAAATTTACGTCATATAATTTATCTTTGGGTAATTTTTGGCTTCAAGACACATACCGCTGGAGTCTGTTCACTGTTCATATGCACAATCAATTGTAGGAGGTAGATAACGAGGTAGAGCGTGGCTTCCGTCATTATGCTCGAGGTACTGTTCAGCTTCTACAAAAGGAGCAGTAGATGAAATACTGATATTAGATAGTTGATAGCCGCTGGAAACTGACAGCGATAAACACTTTATCATGTGCCTCACTGCCTACAGTATCATTTCTGGCCTCACCTTCTAAAAAAACTCCTTTTTGCCTCATTTTATAAAGAACCAATTTCACATTACCTTATAGAGAAGATTGAAACAGAGACCAATCATGGCTTTGCAGCTGAGTAGTTTATAGATATCCTTATACGCGTCCATCGGCTCTGTGGGTATTCTTAGTGGAGGCCACGGAGTCTGTCCAGCTGGGAATGAATTGTTCCTGCGTACGCTGAAACAACGATCGGGGGCGTCACCCGCCAAGCGACATACACACATACCCCTCTCCGCTTTGCCATGATGGGTGAACAACTTGAAACATACAGTGGAACTAATTTATGGATACAACCAGCAAAACAAATTGAACTGTGTGTACTCACAACTCTGTATATCGGTCCATGGATTGCTGAAACTCTCGTCGGTGCACAGTTCTCAGCATGGTATGCAGTGGGTCAAACTCGTGTAGCCAAACCTCAGACTTGGGGGTGTAGGTTCCTTGGTGTAATTTTCCACTCACATTGAAACCGGGTGCCTTGAAGTCGGCCACCTAATCAATACATGTATAACATTAACAAAAGTAAGCCTGAGTGAAAAATACCTTGGAGCATAATTCTGAAGCCATTACAAAAGATTGATGTGCAGAGCAGTGTGAAAAGCTCACAGAATTTTCTGAACTTCCGAACTGTTCAAATAGTTAAATCTATATCCACCTAATCACATTGGGCTGGAAGAAAATTATTTACCATTTCTGATCACCTTTTGTTCAATACTCGGCTAGATAAGATAATATCATATTATTCTCTTAAATAGATAGAGAAGGTTAATCGACAATATTCTAACAGATGTTTGGCATGGAGTTTTCATTTTCACGGTGAAGCTGCCTCACAACGGGAGCCCGCCATGACTGGGATTCGAAATCAGGTTCTCACGGTTGACAGCCCAGTGCGCAACCACTGTTCTATCTCACTATCCCTCCTAACATTTTATTTGGGATAGGCCGAATGCCGGTTTTATAGAGCACCAACCTTAAGTAGGTCACTTTTAAGGTCGGTCGGCGGGTTGTTGGTACCAGACTTCTCCGGAATGCTTTCACCCAGTTGGCTGTAGGTTCTATCACTCATACACAGCAGTGTGACAATCTCTTTATGAAGGATGTCATCTGTACTCTTCCCGGAGTAAGTGCGTACAGAGATTACCATAGACATTAGACTTAGCATACCTACAATAAAACCAGTCACTATCTAATCAAAGGGAGGCACAATGGTAATCAAGCCCGGGTATATAACCGTCCCGGCCATGGAAATGTCAATGATAACGTTTTGAAAGGCATTTCCCAGTCGATTGGGCTCCTACTTGCATGAAGGATCACATTGTTAGCTATAGGTGGATGTGGATTACTTCTATCTTAAAGGGGTTAAGCCACAGTCAAGACTGGGCACACTTTCGGAGTTGTAATCCCAATTTCTTTATTTTGTTCCACATTTTCTCTGTTCAGTCTTGTGAAACTACAAGTTTAATATCCACACGTAAGAGAGTTTTTCAAACATCAGCACGTCAGCCAAGAAATCAGTGCAAACAAGTGAAGACGCTTTTGACCATAACCCCTAAAACTTATACCGCGTGACCAATGTAAAGCAAACTTATTCCATCCCAAATTTTTAATTGACCTATTTTTTAAGAGACCTTTAATTCAGTAGCAATATCAATTTAGAGATCAATTGAATAATATCTCTCGAGGAAATATAATCATAGGGTTGATCTAGGACTTTTAACTCAAACACAACTCTGGTTCTGTCATACATCTCTTACATCGAATGGTCTATTTTACCTTCTAACATGGCACTATCTTGAGAAGCCTCTATATACTCCCGTTGGTTAGGCAGATCTATCGGAGCATTCCAATGCTGGACGTGGAATGCGCGGACCACTGTATCAACAAACAGGTCTGGGTCCAAACAGCTAGCGCACACCTACAAATCAACAACATTCTCACATTGTTTGCATACAATTAGAGTACAATTAGATGCATAGTTGACAGTTGCCTCGTACATTATCTTGTAATCGGTTCTACAAGATTGGCTAAAAGCGAGGTCAACTGATCTAGACAAGATATAAGTTATGGATAGCATCAGTATGCCAGCAGTTGGTTTCCATGATGGCCAAGGTGTGCCCCGTAAAGAAGTTAACTCTATGGGTGGGGTTCCGATCCGAAAGCGACGAAGGTGAAAGATAAAGAGGTAACTGAGAGCTGAACCAGGGACCTCTGGACTGAAACCCAGTGTGCTTCATCCTTGTAGGTGGGCTATCAGCGGAGATTCATCTGAAACCTACAGGTATATGCTAAGTTATGAGGTTCAAAGCTACTAATCTGGTGCCATTAGACCGCATTGCTCTGAGAGTGAGTGGACACAGACCTGCAGAAGGTAAAGATCCAAATCAACCAGAGAATTGCAGAAGTGACACTGAGTGTATGTCATGGCTTGGCCACGGATCTGTAATCCATTTCGAACCCACATCTGTCCAAATATCTCATAAAAAGCCACCTATAAAACACAATAGAAAACAAATTGACAATGCAATGACTACTCATGCGATTTTGTTAAGTACTGTTTTTATCTTAAAGTGAACATATGCTTAGAGTTATAAGGAGATCTAAGGCGTATCAGGCAGGACAAGTATTTTTATAACAGAAGTACTCTATCCCTTCAATACGCTACGAATCATCTTCATTGTTTACATGTATAGCATCACTAAGCCAATGGCTTGTTTCCGGAATGATTCACGGTATGGTGCATAGAGAAAGTAATTCTATGAGCTGGCTCCCTTTATTCGAGGTTGTGATGTGACACCCATGAGCACGAAAAAGAAAACCGTGGCCAAAACGAGAAGGACATCTGATTTGAAGTTCATTACACTCACGAAGCACATAGGAACATATGTGATGATGAAGTGTACCTCTTAACACAGGTCTCTCATAACCCGTCATTGTCATGGCGGCATGGGATGGTCCGAAGGTGGTTTCCCATTGCCTTCTTTAGATAAAGGTTATAAGAATAAAAAGTATTTTTATTATGAGACCCAGGAAACCTTGGCGGATAATTAGTACCTGTATTTGTAAGGGATGGATGAGCAGTAAGCGTAGGAATCTCTCATCCAGCTCCGTTTTAGGAAAGAAGCCCTGATGCTGTACAGCTGAGCACATAAAAGCGGCTAAGTATCTGAAACGAACACAGTAAATGGTGAAAAGACAATAAAGCTTATGAGTGAGTCCAGCATGACTGAGAATGATGATAACCCAAACCAGTGGAGATGTTATAACGGCAGCCCAAAAGGACTAGATATTTCACGAGGAAGCCTGACTTGTGCGTGAATTGGTTTAAAGTATGGGGAAATTGCACAGGCGTCAGACTCACTAACTCACCAAGGATGGCTATGGCCCAACAGCAAGACATGGGTCAAAATGATTGGAGGGTAATATCTAGGGGCTTTGGGGGTCAGTCACCTGTCCTATCTGCACATCATTCACTTAGAGCTTGGTTACTCTTAGTTCAGTGAGAGCTGGAGCGAGCTAGACCCTTATCCACTGGTTGAACCTCCTCCATTATTTTTACTGAGGTGACAATGAGAGGGCCCTAGAATTAACGACCATTCTGGCACTAACTTTTAAGAACCCAAGCAATGACTTGTTCCTCGGTTCAACTCGGTGAAAACTTACCTATGAAGTGGCAGATGGAATGACACCTGGTGTTCATTGACTTTTGCAGTTGTTGAGTTGACACTGATACAGTCAAACCAGGTATTTAGTGCCGCCATGCATTTTCGAAGCACAAATACCTAAATGTAAGGAATATGAAGGTGAATTCAGGGCTGAAAATAACAGAATGCACAAAGATCCCTGGCTGATTTAATCATGGCATGCTAGCTACACGATCGGCAAACTGTGACAAACATCATATGTTTCCACCATATTGTGGAAAGCCTCACAGTTTTGCTAGAGCATTTGCAGTGGAAGACCGAGAGAACTTACAATAACATCTCACTCCAACACAGAGCGCCTTAGTTAGCTTTTTGAATTAGCGACAATTTTGATCATGACGCTCAATTTAAAGGACATCAAGGGGTTATGTTCTCTGAGTTGAAATTGCCAGCGATTTATAAAGAAATCCAGATTGGGTGCAGTGAGGGTGACCGCTTTCACATTTCGTTATGATTTCCTCTGAATTAATTTGTTTAGTGAGTTATCACCTCTGGTGTTGCTACAGAACAATTCAAAGGACCTCAATTAAATTTTTGAAGTGACAGTAAACTAGGTGACTAGGTTACAAGTTTCCTCTATGGTCCTGTTTGTCCCTTAGCTTGAAGGGTCATGGTATGAGAAGGACGTGATTATTACGCTTACCAACTGACGATTGGATGAACTATCATTACAATGGAGAAGCAGTCTCCAGAGCGGGCTGCAGCTTATCTCAAACTCGGCAGAGAATGACGCGTAATAGGTATCGGTTTCATACTCGACATGCTGAACCAGTTCGCGTATGTTCAAATTCATCCCTATATAGATTGTGAATATTGTGTTGCATCAAAGTAGTTTTTATCATAACATATAAAAAAACTCAATGGGATCTTTACATGCCATTCATTACATAATGTTCAATGTTTACTTTGTTGCTCTCATCAGGCATGCAGTCATCCTATTAAGCAGACCCCTTAAGCCTAAACAGAGGCAGTATGAGTTGGGAACTATGTGAAGAATTTTGCATGGTCAGGACCTCGGCCCAGAATGTAACAATCGTGAGCCAACTCAGGATAGAACAATCTCGAGCCATAGAGCTTTTCCTCTATTTCCATCCCATGTGCTTAGCCTACCTTGCAAAAAGCCAATCATCTCGAACCAAATGTCGAGCAGAACATCATCCTCCATAAACATCATGGCTACTGGCTTGTGAGACATGATATTCACAAGGTCGCTGATGAGGGGCCAAAAACAATGGTCACGAATTATATCGTTGCTACAGTCTAACACCTGATGTGTATTTCGCGAAGCTGCAAAGAGAAGAATGGGATGAACTGGAGAATCTCACGCAAACAAAACATATCTCAGGAAATCAATGATGAGTGCATTCCAAGAACATTGCATTCCCGAGTAAACTGCATGTTTGAATTAACGGAGGGGTGTTATAGGGGAGAAAGGGAAGATGTGGCCTCAGATGGAATTTCATGGAAGCGATTGAAACAATATAATCGACACTCTACACGGCTGTTGCTGTGCTATTCACACGCAAAAATCCTGCAAGTAGTTGTGGCTTTTTGATGGCTTTTTGCAGATTGTCTCTAGCTATGGGGTGGCTATTTTCTGTATAAGCCGTCTGTTGCAGCTTGAAGCAAAGATCTTCAGTGCAATTTTCAAGTGCAGGTTGCAATCTTCAACTGACGCCACCAACTCAAAAAAACCAAGCTACCAGATCTAACGAAAAATTTCATCAACAGAAATGGAAGTGGGCATGCAGGGCAATGAGGTGAGCCAACATTTTACTTGATGGATACACAGTCTCACCTTGCATTGTACTCTG